>OIEG01000916.1_pt1 | contig 11318 bp, 11 predicted proteins | sample 1581751 | NCBI WGS metagenome assembly OIEG01 (sample SAMN01760950, study PRJEB22395) | human gut metagenome | reverse complement strand
AGCCGAAATTCGGTATGCCGCCGTGGTGGCCTGCGATGGCGAGCGCCAGATACCCGACACCGTGCGCGCAAGCTTCTTTTGCGCCGGCCGTGGAGTGGTCTACGCGCACGCCGCCGTCTAATCGATGCTGAAAGGCATCGCTGTACTTGCCGATGTCGTGCAGTAAACCGAGCAGATAGCCGTCTTCCTCCGCGCCGAACGCGGCGGCAAACTGCTTTGCAAGCTCTGCCGTGCCGGTGAGGTGTTCGTATACGGTTTGCTCGCGGGAATGATCTTCACTTATATGTGCCAGCTTTTTCGCCATAAAATCACCTTTTCGTCTTTGTTAAGACCATCATAGCACGGGAAAAGTACAAAGTAAATATATTTAATTTGAAGAATAGGTAAGGTGAGCGGAAAAGCGACAGGCGGGGGTGGGGTAGAAAATCATTTGCGATATTCGGAAAAATATGTATTTAATGTTTAATGAGAAGTTTTGAGGTTTGCATAGAGAAATATTGACAAATAAGCTGCACGGGGCAATATTGTCGTTTCGCTGAAGCGGACAAAACCAAAAGCCCCGAGCGGCATTGCTTCCGCTCGGGGCATAATCTTAATGTTTGCGTCTAAGCCTGAGGCTGATTGTTGTCACAGTTGGGGCACTTGCCGGCTTCGTTCAACGGCGAACCGCACTTGCCGCAGAATTTGGCTACGGGTGCGCTCTGCGGGACTTGGGGCTGCGGGTTCTGAGGCTGTGCTGCCTTAGACCGAAGCTGCTGGCGCAGGTCGCGCCAGTCCGTGCAGCATTTTTCAAAGCCGAAGCGCTCTTTCGCGTCCGCCGCGATTTCCGGGACGATGTCGCAGATTGTTTTTAAAACCGGCACGGCCGGGGCCGGCCAGAAATACTTGGGCATGTCGGAATACCCGATTGAGTGCGCTTTTCCCATGAACCCGGCACCAACCAGGCCCACATTCAGTTTTTTCATTGTAAAATCCTCCCATTCTAAGACGCCCTCCTGCGCCGCGCGCCGTTGACCGACGCCGCGGACGGGAGGAATTTTAGATCAGCTTGCCTTGCAGGAAACGGTACGATGTCCGGCAGGCTTCTTCCGGGTCGCCGGCAAAGCCGTCAGCCTCCACCAGATAATCTCCTGCATATGGTCAGCGGGCGGGATGTGGAATATCAGGAACTGACCTTGCAGTTTAACGACCTTGTCTGGGAGCTGGTGGAGCGCAAGAACAGCGAGGATATTCACAAGACAGAGCTGCCGAAATTTCTGTTTCGGGTGGTGGACTTTATTTGGATTACAAGTCCAAGATCCCCTCGGTAAATGTAATGGACAATATCCTGACTCTGCCGGACACAGGGCAGACCGGCTGGCACACCTGAGCTCTTGCCGAAAATCATGTACGCCGATGTGACCTTGAGAGAAAAGAAAAGCCCAGTCATATGGGCAAAAGCCTTGATATGACTGGGTTTTTGGCGGAGAGTTAGGGATTCGAACCCTAGGTTCCTTTTGGGAACACAGCATTTCGAGATTTTATTCGAACCCACCAAAAACGGGCAGTTTCAGGCCGTTTAAGACGATAGTTGAAAAGTTTGTCAACGCAAAAATTATGCTTTTTTCGCTGTTTTTACCCGTTGGAAAGAACCGTGGAAAGAACAGCGGAAAGAACAAGATAAGGAGAATTTTAATATGAGTAACACTAAAATTGATAGTAAATATAAGACAATGTTTTCGGATTATCCCGATGTTGTAACGGTAGCGCAACTAAGGAAAATGCTTGGAATAAGCCGACATTTAGCTTATGAGCTGATCTGCGAAAAGAAAATTAAAGCGTTCCAACTCGGCAATTCATATAAGATACCAAAGGTCAATGTTATTGAGTACATCATTCAAAGTCAAGAGAATTTAGAACAATCGCTTGGATAAATTAAGGACAAGAAATCCTATAAATTACTGAACCAACCTAAAACGACCTAAGTGGTCCAGAAGGCCCACTTTTCGAGTTTTATAGGTCAATGGCTTTTTAGTGATTTTTGAAGGTGGTTTCGGGCGGCTTTGTATTTGCCGAAAAGCTTGATATTTAAGGCTTTTTTGGCGGTTGCACCGCAGAAATCCCGATAAATAGGGAAAGTTCGAATAACGGCATTTTCGCTGTTTTCGGAAAGAACAGGCACTATTTTGGAAAGAACTGCGGAAAGAACAGAATAAACACACCAACAACGGCAATACACAGGAAAGAACCGCACCGACTAAAATATTTACGAGGTGTATTGCTATGAATGAAACCGCAATCAACTGGGATTCGATTCCCGATATTATTACCAAAGACCAACTCTATCAAATCTGCCACATCAGTAAATCAACGGCTTTGTATCTGCTGCGAAGTGGAAAGATTCCGTGCGAATACACAGGCAAGAAAACTCGCTGTTACAAAATCAAAAAGGCGGATGTTATTACATATCTTGAAAAGAGAAAAGTATTTCCTGAATCGTATTCCGCACCGGCAGGTTGGTACAAGGGGAATTATGCCGTCAAAATGAGCGCCGAAGTACCCGAACAGACTCTTGAAAAGATGAGGCTGTATTACACGGAACTTTTTGCACAATATCCCGATGTTCTGACTGCGACCAAAATATCAAAAGTAATCGGTTACGGCACGACATCTATCAATGATTGGTGCAAGAAGGGACATCTTAAAGCATTTAAAAGAAACAATATGAATCACATTCCGAAAGTCTACTTGATAGAATTCTGCTGTTCAAAATACTTTCGCACTATCACCCGAAAATCTGATTGGCATATCCGCACGCTTCAGGAATTCCCTCGTTGGCAAGTTATACGAGGATTGAAAACAAAAGAGTGAATATTCGCTGAATATTTTCTATGTTCGCTGTAAAAAGTGGCACAGGGTTGGAAATATTCGCTGTAATTTTTGGCACAAGTAGATTTGCAAATTCATAAATCGCACATTCGACTTTTAATCTCCTCCTTTGTACAATATGAGTGCAAAGGAGGCTTTTACTATGACTGACACATTATTTGAACAACTCGGCGGTACATACACGCAACAAGGCGATTATCTACTGCCGAACCTAGCTTTACCGGCGGAAAAAGAAACGGGTAATATCGGCGTGTGGGCATTAAGGCACAAACGATATATGAAACAACATCATAAGGTGCTGTACTACAATTTACTCACATCCGGCAAACTTGATTCGTATCTTGCAGACATTGAAGAACAGGCGCAACAACTTTTTCTCCGGCTGGTAAAAGAACTCGCGGAAAAGGAAGGCGTGACCGAACAACTCAAAGCCACCGACCCAATGAAGTGGGTGCGGAAGATGAATAATATTCGAAATAGAGCGGCAGAAATGGTAAATATTGAAGTCATATATGGGCAATTATAACGAATAAGCCATATTATCTGCTTATCTAATTAAAATCAGTGCCAACTTTGAACTTAATTCATCGTTGGTACTGATTTTTTATTTTCATAGCTATCCCAAAGTATCAAATTGATACTTTGGGATTTTGAGATGATACTTTGGAATAACAGAATTAATAAAGCAAGAGCACTTTCACTAAGTTCACTGTAAAAAATGGATTTATTACTCAAATAATCGTTGAATTTTTTGGCATATAGTGATATACTAATACTGACTTATAATATGGAGGTGCAGTATGTACCGAATTGCGATTGAAAAATTATATAAATGGAAAAACAGTAAGCGCCGCAAGCCGTTGATTATTGAAGGTGCAAGACAGGTCGGCAAGACTTGGCTGATGAAGGAGTTTGGTAAACAGGCTTATGCGGATACTGTATATATTAACTTCGATTCCAATTCAAGAATGGCGGATTTGTTTTCAGCAGACTTGGATACAGACCGCCTGATTATGGGACTGGAATTGTATGCCGGACGCAAAATCAATCCGGACAACACCCTGCTGATTTTTGACGAGGTTCAAGAAGTTCCGAGAGCACTTGCTTCTCTTAAGGCAATACCGCACAGAAAAGTAGGCGCGATACTGCCAGAAGTGATATAATAAGACCATGGATAAACAGATGACAATGTCTGCGCTTAGTGATGAGTTGGCGCAGGTACGGACAAAGAAGAAAGAATTTCTAGCCCAGATCGAGCGGATCGTCCCGTGGAAGGAATGGCTTACGCTGATCCAGCCGTGCTATTACAAAGGAGAGCGCGGCAATAAACCCTATCCACTGGAGACCATGCTGCGGTTGTATCTGCTGCAAAATCTGTATGACCTGAGTGATGAAGCAACAGCGGCGGAGGCAATCGACAGCCGGGCATTTTCAGATTTCTGCGGCGTTGATTCCAGCAATCAGGTGCCGAACGGAGATACCATTGGCCGCTTTCGGAACCTGCTGGTGAAGAATGGACTGCAGGAGAAACTGTTTGCACAAGTTGTTACCGCGCTCACTGAACAGGGCCTTATCCTGAAAAAGGGAACGATCGTAGATTCCACCATTATTTCCGCGCCGTCTTCCACCAAGAACAAGGAGAAAAAGCGGGATCCGGATGCACATCAGGTCAAGAAGGGCAACACATGGCACTTTGGCTATAAAGCCCATGTTGGGGTGGATAAGGACAGCGGACTGGTACACACAGTGGAGGCGACACCAGCTAATGTCCATGATGTGACGCAGACTTCATCCCTGCTGACCGGTGAGGAAGATGTCGTTTACGGCGACAGTGGCTATCTTGGAGCCGGGAACCGTGAGGACGCGATCGTTCGGAACAAATCCGGACGCAAGATCAAATACAAAATTAACCGACGTCCATCTCAATTAAAAAAGCTGAGCAAGAGCGGCCAGTATGCCGCAAAGAAAGCAGAACACGCAAAGTCTTCTGTTCGGGCAAAAGTAGAGCACGTATTCGGTGTCGTCAAGAAACAGCTGCAATTTCGAAAAACGCGATACCGAGGGCTCGAAAAGCAGCGAGCCAAATTCAATATCATGTTCGCATTGGCGAATCTGCTTCTGGCTGACAGGCCCTGCCTGGCGGCTTGAAGTTGTGCGCTCTCGCGAAGAAATGCGCCGGGAAGCCTATGGTTTCCTGCCTGATGGGTGATTCGACAGCGCTTGCCTCAGCAATTGTGCGGTGCTGCCATAGGACGATAGTCTTTCGAGAAAGGAAAACGATATGTCGTTGAGAAAAAAGCTGACATTGTCTATGCTCATGATTGCGGTGATCCCCGTGATGGTACTGGGAGGCTTTTATTATCAGTATTTCAGCGGGGTCCTTTTGAGCAACGTGCAGCAGCGGGAGCTGCAGAATAACAGCCAGATTATTTACAGCGTTGATAACTTTTTCAATTCAATCTTCACGATTTCCGATTCCCTGCTAATGAATGAAGAGCTCATGGACATTCTGCAGAAAAGCTATGAGGAACAGAGTTCACCTATCGAAGGATACCGAGACAAGGCACAGGTGGACAAGCTGCTTTACAAGGACGGCTATTACCTGGATGGCAGAATAGAGACTATCGCCATATTTCCGAGGAACAACAGCATGTTTTACTACTGCACAAAGGAAGACATCAATCCGTCCTATGATATCCATGCGGAAGAGTGGTACGAAAAGATTGCCAGTAAAGAGGGGGCGAAAGTATTGGTGGGAGTGCACCAAAACCGTCTGGTGTACGCATTCTCCGACGCAGCCAGACCCTATTGCGTAACTGTCGGAAGATCAATTTACTCCCCATATGATTCCCAACTGCTTGGCACTATGCTAATCAACATTAACGTACACGATCTCCAGACCTGCTGGCCGGCTTTCAAGGAAGATTCGCAGGAGCGGTTTTACCTGCTGGATGACGAAAACAACGTTGTGTTCAGCAATCTGACGGAGGAGATTGGCGGTAAATTCTTTCAGGACGGCCTGGAAGACGGCATTTCTTCCTGCCGAATCGACGGGGAATTGTACGATACGATCGTCTCGGGCTCCAAAAGCCTGGGATGGAAAAGCGTCAAAATGATTCCACGCAGCCAGTTGGATCAAGAGATCGCCGTTGTTCCTTATATGACGCTCCTCCTCATGCTGATCCTTACGGTTCTGGCAGTTCTGGTTTCAATCTTTATTTCCAAAATCTTTACACGTCCGCTTCAGGAGCTTTACGTGAAGCTCCAGCGCTTTGAAGCGGAAAAAAGCGGGACTCCGCTCCCTGAAAATCAGGTGGAGATCAAAGGCCTTTCCCGCAGCTACCAGCACATGATCAACGAGATCAACGCCCTCACCATCAAAAACTACGAGACGGAGATCCAATTGCGCAGGGCAGAACTCATGGCGCTCCAATCCCAGATCAATTCCCATTTTATCTACAACACGCTCAATTCCATCAAGTGGATGGCGGATATGCAAGGATCCAAGCGTATGGTAACGGCGTTGGATTCCCTGATCAAGCTCATGCAGTTTTCCTCCAAAAACAGCCGGGAGGTCATCCGGATTCAGGACGAGATCGATCTGATCCGGGACTACATCAACCTGATCAACCTCAAATATTTCGACAGGATCTTTGTTGATGTCCATGTGGAGCCGGGATTGGAAAACTACGAAACGCTGAAATTCCTTCTGCAACCGATCGTAGAGAATTCCATCTACCACGGTTTCAGCAGTATGGTCCGGCAATGCACGGTGCAGATCAACATTACCCGAAAAGAAGACCGTATTCTGTATGAGGTGATCGACAATGGCAAAGGGATGAGCAAGGAGAAGATCCGACAGGCTCTGGAGGAAGATCATCCCCTCAACTCCCATTCGTTTAACAAGATCGGTCTTTATAATGTGAATAAGAGAATCCAGTATATTTTTGGAGAGGAGTACGGTATTCAAATCGACAGCGAACCCGGCAAGTACACGAGGGTGATTGTGGAAATTCCAGCCCGTATCTATAAGGAGGAGATGGCAAATGCGTAACATCGGGATCGCGATCATTGATGACGAGAGCCTGGTCCGGCTCGGAATCAAATCTTCTGTGGCGTGGGAAAAGTATGGCTATGAGATTGTAGGAGAAGCGGACAACGGGCAGACCGGCCTGGAGATGATCAGGGAAAAACACCCGGATATCGTCCTGCTCGACGTCTGTATGCCGGTGATGAACGGGATCGAAGTTCTGAAATCCCTGCAAAAGCTGAAGATTCAGTGCAAGGTTATTATCTTGAGCTGCCACGATGATTTCTGTTTTGTAAAAGAGGCAATGAAGAACGGTGCGTTCGATTACCTGAGAAAAAATGAGATCAACAGCGCGAACATCCTGACGGTTCTGGAGGAGGTACGGCACTCACTGTGCAAAAAGCAGGACGAGGGGCAGGGAGGCTGGGACAGTTACGCGCGTCATGTCTGCCTGCACCGTCTGATCACCGGCAGCAGCGAACCTGCTGAACGGCAGTTGCCTGTCAGTCAATTGCACATCCGGGAAGGAAACCTCTGCTGCATTGTGTTTGCAGTGCAGAATTACCAGAAAGTACAGGCCCGTTACGGAGAGGGACGCCCCTTCCCACTGGAACAAAGCGTTATCAACCTCACAGTGGAAGTGCTGCACCAGTGGACGCAGGAACTGGAAGTTTTTCTTCTGCAGGAAAACCGGTATGTTATCCTGCTGAGCAGTCAGAACAGTGTCAGCAGCACCCAGTGGGAGGAGAAAGTCTGCAGCCTGGTCCACGAACTCCACACCGTGTTCCAGAATTATCTGAATGCTGACACCTGCTACGGTGTCAGCAGCGCCGTCTCGAAATTCTCTGCATTGCCGGAGGCGGTCGAGCACGCGCGCTACTCTCTGCATCTTCACTATTTTCAGCCGGACAGGTTCCTTATCAAGGAGATGCGCAAGCCGGATCGGACGATGAGCCGCCCGGAAGTCAAGGAATGCCTTGGCGATATCAATATCTGTGTGTCGCAGAAGCAATACACGCAAATCTTTTCCCGATTTTATGCTTTCATCCAGTGGCTGCAGCAGCACCACAGGGAGAACCTGGACGTTATGGGGGTGCAGAACTTTTTCTCCAATATGGTGCGCTTCCTTCTCCTGCAGGAGGGAAAGGCGCCGGAAGAAACGGTGGAAAAGCTTCAGGCCTGCGAAACCGTGGAGGAAGCGCAGCGTTTCCTTGAGGACTTCCAAAAGGGGTTGAAGACAGGAGAGCCGGCTCTTGACCAGAAAAACTACCTGATTCGCGAGGCGGCGGATTATATCCGGCAGAATTTGAGCCGCGGCGACATCTCGCTCGATGAGATCGCCGACCACCTGATGATCAGTAAGTCTTATCTCTGCCGCCTGTTCCAAAAAAAGCTCGGAGTTTCCGTGCAGCACTATATCTACAGAATCCGGATAGAGAAGGCGAAGGAGTACCTGAACGACTTCCGGCTGAAAATCTACGAGGTGGCAGAGCTTACCGGCTTCAACAGCTCCACCCATTTTAATATCGTCTTTAAAAAGATTATGCGGTGCACTCCGGCAGAGTACAGGAACGGCCTGAAGCAGTGAGGGAAAGGTCAATATGAATAAATAAAGTTCAAGATCCTCCGCGGGTTTAAGCTTTGTGTACTAAAATTGTTCAATATCCTGATGTTTTCTTCAACAGCGTTTATGGAAAATAGTGAACAGATTCTCTATGATATAAGTAACCTAATTCGGGAAAACAGACAAAATGGAGGAATGCAGAAATGAAAAAATGGAAGGTTGCCTTAATTGGCTGCGGATCGATCGCGGACAATACGTATCTTCCCCGGATCGGCGAGATTCCGGAGGCGGATCTGGTTGCAGTCTGCGATATCATCCCGGAGAGAGCAAAGAACTATGCAGAAAAATTTCATGTGCCGGCCTGGTACACCAGCATCGATGAACTGCTGGAGAAGTGTGACTTCGAGATCCTGATGAACACGACATCGATCCCAGCGCACCACGAGATCAACATGAAGGCGCTGCGGGCCGGAAAGCATCTTTACTCACAGAAGCCCGTCGGCCTGACGGTGGAGGAGGTGACCGAGCAGATCGAGGCTGCCAAGGCAGCCGGTGTGAAATACACTGCTTCACCGATCCACATGCTGCGTGACGACATCCGCTTTGCCAAAAAGCTGATTGCCGACGGCTGCATCGGGGAGATTATGAAGGTGCACACCAACGTTTGCCACGGCGGCCCGGAATATTTCCAGTACCGCACGGCGGACCCCACCTGGTTCCACCGGCCCGGCAGCGGCGCCCTGTACGACATGGGCGTCCACGGCCTTACCATGACCACGGGCATCCTTGGTCCCGCGAAGGCTGTGGGCTGCATGGCCAAAATCTCCGAGCCTGTCCGCACGGTAAGAACCGGTACCTTTGACGGCATGCAGATCCAGGCCGACCAGCTGTACGATAACTACATCATTACGCTCGATTACGGCGAGAGAACCATGGCGGTGGTGGAGTCTGGTTTCTGCCAGAAGGACAGCCGCGCACCTCAGATGGAGATTTTCGGTACAAAGGGAACGATCACTTTCGTCAACAACGGTAACATGAACCCGCTCGATTCGCTGGAAGTTTACCTTGATGCGCCGGAGCGCGGTATTCGCGGCTGGCTGAAGCCTATGGAGTGGGATGTTCCGGCTTCTGAGATGAACTTTTTCCAATGCAAGGTGGTTCAGGATCTGATCCATGCCATTGAGGAGGACCGTCCCGTCGGTTTGCCCCCGGAGCACGCCAGACACGTGGTGGACATCATGTGCACTATTCCGGAAGCGATCAAGACAAAGAGCATTGTCCCGCTGCACACCACTTTCTGAGCAGAGGGGAACTGATCACAGATGAGGTGAATGTTATGAAGAAATATCGCATTGGTCTGGTGGGCTTCGCTCACATGCACGTTTTGGGTCAGATCAAGCCGTTTCTGTCCATGCCGGAGCGCGTGGAATGGATCGGTGCCTCGGATATCAAACCGATGGTAGAGTCTGAATATTTTGAAAGCTCCAGCCGCTCCATGAACCTGAAGCTCTGTCAGGAGCAGTGTGGGTTCACCCGCGTGTTTGAGGATTACCGTGATCTTCTCGATCTCAAACCCGACCTTGTCCTTGTGAACTGCGAGAACGCGTTTCACGGAATCATTATCCCCGAGATCCTCATGCGCGGGATCCACGTGGTGGTGGAAAAGCCGTTGGCCTATTCCACTGAACACGCCATGGCTATTGCCCGCGCTTCCCGGATCGGTAAGGCGGACTGCATGATCAAGTGGCCGACCACATGGCAGGCCAGCGTCCGCCTGGGCCAGAAGCTTGTCAGCGAAGGCGTTGTGGGAAAGGTGTACCGTTTCCAGTTCCGCAACCCGGATTCCATGGGTCCGTTCTCTTACGGCCAGGTCATGACGGATCGGCAGCTGGGCAAGGAATGGTGGCATCAGGAAGCGGCGGGAGGCGGCAGCTTGCTGGACTACTGCTGCTACGGCACCATCCTTTCCAACTGGTACCTGGGCGAAAAGCCTCAGGGCGTGTATGGCTTGAAGGCGAACTTTAACCACCGGTTTGGCGACGCGGAGGACTACGCCTCCCTGATGGTTCGGTACCCCGAGGCGGTTTCCATTCTGGAGGGAACCTGGAACACCATAAGCAGCGGCTATCCCTCCGGGCCCATTGTCTGGGGCGAAAAGGGCGCCCTGATTGTGGAAAACGGCGGCGATCACGGCATTCATGCCAACGTTTGTGTTTACCTCGATCGTTATTCCACAACGCCCAGCAAGGTGTATTGCTCCGACGACTACCCGCTGCCTGAGGGAAGATCCAACCTGGCTCAGGAGGTCTTCCATCACCTGGAGACCGGAGAACCGGTACACTACACCATGGATCTCAATAACAATCTTTGGTCTGCCGCTATGTTGGATGCGGGAATTCGCTCCAGCCGGTCGTTGAAAATGGAAGAAGTAAAAACCGCTTGTTGGACGATTGGGTAATATAAGAGGAGGATGCTACATGAAACTTGCAAACGTTTCCTGGGGTTGGACGCCGATCCCGGAGGATATGCCGCATGGGGACTCTCTGATCCGAATCGCGGATCAGATCCGTGAACTCGGCTTCGAGGGCGTGGACTATCTGGGAACCCCGGAAGCACTGGATGAATTCTTCACGGAGGAAGCCTGCCGGGCGCTGGGGGATCACTCCCGCTCCATCGGCCTTGAACCCAACGTGTTCGTCTTCCAGGACGCTTCGTGGAACGACGCCTGCAGCGAAAAAAAGGAGGACAGCGTCAGGCACTTCGAGAAGGCCGCACAGGCCGCAAAGTGGATCGGATGCCGGATTGTCTCCACGCTGGTGCCGATGCCCTGCGGCGCAACCCCCTGGAAGTTCAACC
>OIEG01000910.1_pt1 | contig 11423 bp, 9 predicted proteins | sample 1581751 | NCBI WGS metagenome assembly OIEG01 (sample SAMN01760950, study PRJEB22395) | human gut metagenome | reverse complement strand
GGGGCTACCGCCCCTAGACCCTGTCGGGGGCTTCGCCCCTGCGACCCCATTTTTAATATTTACAAGAGGTTTTTCGACAGCTTGAACCGCTCATTAAGAGCGGTCGGAATTATTTCTTATCTTTCTTTACATTGATTTCGGGAATAGCCACATTGTCGTAATTTACCGGCTCTTCGTCTGTTTTCTCGGTATCGCTTTGTTTTTGCTCTTTTGCGTATACTTCGGGAAAAGCGAGATTGTCATAAAGAACATTGTAGTTTTCCTCCGAATGTCCTGCTTTACCATTCATTTTTTCTTTTTTCTTTTTCTGCTTGTCTTTATCTTTACCGAACATATAAATCCCTCCAAAAGTAAACCGCTATAGGTTTATAGCATATTTATAAAGAACGTGATGGTGATACTGTTGAGAAAATCCGCAAACAGACTGCCTATAAGCGGAACAAGGAGATACGCCTTTACAGACGGTGCATACCTTTGACATATAGCCTGCATATTAGCCATTGCATTTGGTGTTGCACCCATACCGAAGCCGCACATACCGGCTGTCAGCACTGCCGAGTCATAATCTCTGCCCATAATTCTGTATACGACAAAATAGGAATACAGGAACATCAGCAGTACCTGTCCGCCGAGCATGATTATCAGCGGTAATGCAAGGTCGGCGAGCTGCCAGAGCTTCAGTGTTATCATTGCTATTCCGAGAAATAACGACAGGCATATACCGCCGAGGTCGTTTATTTCGCCCATATGAATGGTGATTTTGCCTGTGTATTCGCCAATATTACGCATAAGAGCTGCGACAATCATCGCACCGATGTATATCGGGAACGTCATTCCCGTCATAGTCAGCAGGTAGGAGATTACCGTGCCTGCGCCGACAGCGAGTACAAGCTGATATACGGCAGGAGCATACATAGAGAAGTGACGCTCGTGCTTCTTGCCCTCTTCGACAAGCAGGCTGTCATCTTCGGGTACGACTGTCTTTAATAGGTCGTGCTTTACTATAAGCCGTCTGCCGATAGGTCCTCCGATAAGGCTTCCTGCGACAAGTCCGAATGTAGCCGCCGCAGTACATAGTGTGGTAGCTCCCGATACTCCGAGATCCTCAAGAACAGGACCGAACGCACCTGCCGTACCGTGACCGCCGACCATAGGAATCGAGCCTGTACACATACCTATAAGCGGATCGAGTCCGAGCAGATTTGAAAGTCCGAGTGCGGTGAAGTTCTGTCCGATTATCAGCAGTATGACCAGTATCAGAAATACTATCATTGACTTTCCGCCGCTTTTGAGGACTTTAAGGTTTGCCTGGAAGCCTACAGATGTGAAGAACAGTACCATACAGACTTCTTTCAGTGTATCATCAAAGCTAACGTCTGCAAGACCCGTGCCGTGCAGGACGCAGGTGAGTATTGCAAACAGCAGACCGCCTATAACGGGAGCGGGAATGCAGAACTTTTCAAGGAAATGTATCTTTTTGCGCAGAAATGCGCCAAGCATCAGGACAAGCACAGCTATCGCTACTGTCTGATACATATCAAGTGCTATGCTCATCTTGTTACTCCGTTTCTACGTTTATTCCGTTTTCGCCGTAATACTCGGCGGCACCCGGATGAAACGGGATATTGATGCCGTTGACAGCTGATTTTCTGTCGGTTACGATATTTACGGGAAGTGCGTTTTGTATGGTTTCCGAGTTATCGAAAATCGCTTTAGTTATCGCTTTCACTGTGTCTTTAGGGCAAGAATTTCCTGCAAGCAGTACAGCGGTAACGCCTATAGTCTTGACGTCTTCGGTCTGACCTTTGTAAGTGCCTGTCGGTATCGTGCAGGCAGAGTAGTAGCCATAGGAGCTTACAAGGTCGTCTATCTTGTCGCTGTCAAGCGAAACAAGACGTGCCGAGCCTTTGTCGCAGAGTGATTTCACAGTGGGATTAGGTGCGCCTATGGTGCAGAAAAATGCGTCAATAGTGCCGTTTTCAAGCTGACTTGCGGCATCCTTGTAATCAAGGTTTACCGTCTTTATCATATCATCGGCAATGCCGTATGAAGTCAGAATCTGCCTTGCGTTATGCGCAGTACCGGATTCTTCTTCACCGATGCTTACAGTCTTTCCTTTAAGATCCGAAACGCTTTTTATATTACTGTCACAGTGTACGACAATCTGACAGCTTTCGGTGAACAGTCCTGCTACTGCGCCGAAATCATGGTATTCTTCTTTAAAGCCGTTTCTGCCGTTCCACGCATCGTCTATTATGTCGGTCTGAACCACTGCCATCTGAAGATAGTTTTCTGAGAGCAGACGCATATTTGCGGCAGAGCCTGCCGTTCTTTTTATATTGATATTGTAGCTTTCGAGCGAATCTATTGCATTCAGTTCACTGCCGAAAATGTAGTAATTTCCGCCCTCAGCCGCCGTGCCGATTCTCACTTTGTCGCTTAGGTTGCAGCCGCCGCATAAAAGCAGTATTGCGGTGCATAACAGCGGTATCAAGAATTTTTTCATTTTTCACCTCAGGTTATATTGTATAAAAGATATTGTAGCAAGAATTTATTGTAATGTCAAGTAGAAGAAGTTGACGGTTGAGGGGATATGTGGAAGATGGATAGAAAGAAAATCGCCGTACAGGGTACGGCGCAGGCTGTCGAAAAACCTATATAATTTTTAAAAATGGGGTCGCAGGGGCGTAGCCCCCGACAGGGTCTAGGGGCGGTAGCCCCAGTAAAATCCCCCTTTCCCGGGGAAAGGGGGCAGGGGGATAGGGGGAGTGAGTTAGAAGTTTGTTTCAAAAACATACTTTTTCTACAATCTGTCGCCGTACAGGGTACGGCGGGGAATGTATTATGCGTGTCTATTTATTTAACTGTTTTTTTGTCTTGCGCTACTTTTATCCATGCTTCATTTTCCCAATCAAGAGGAAATGTTGTTTCGTTTATAAACTTTTCTTTTATGTTATTTTGCAGTGTTTTATAATTTACTTCTTCGTATTTGCTCCATGCTAAATTATTATTATTTTCTTTTTTATCAATATCAATCGGCTCAACTTTTGAAAATTCTTTAATATATTTTTCTTTAGAAACATATTCAAGAATGTACCCGTCTATCGGAACGTGAAGAGAATGTTCTATAGCTTGGAAGGATTCATGAAAAATTACAAAGTCGTTCTTATCTTTGCATTCTGCAAATATTGTAAGAATGATGCCAAGATATTTCATAGTCATATTTACCCATTTCTGAGCTACGCCATAGCTAAACTCATATCTGGAGTTAGCGCAGTTGTCATACAAAATTTTTAAGTCTGTACAAAGTGTGCTATGCTTATTATCATAATCTATTTCGTTTTGAGCCTCATTAGGTAAAACCGCTTCGATAAATTTTTCAATACAGTCGCAGGCATCAGCAAACAGTTTTTTACCATTTTCAGTGTCTTTTTTAGAGTCGTCTTTAAGTGAAAGTACATGACTGGCGGCATCACGATACGCTCTGTTAATTGCGGCACTAATAATATCGTCTTTAGAATTTTCTAATGTTATGCCGAAATAACCGAACAATAAAAAATTAATAGCATTTTCTTTTTTCATTGTATTCTCTCCTTTAAACCATCAACATTTATTTTGATTCTCGTCTTTATTTCCGGTTTTGATATAGTTAAAAGTTGCTGAATCGCAACCGTCAAATGCGCCCTCACCGATATCTGCAACCGAATCGGGAATGGTTATACTTGTAAGGTTTTGGCAGCTTCTGAATGCACCGGCACCGATGCTTGTAACCGAATCGGGAATGGTTATGCGTGTAAGGTTACTGCAATTGCAAAAAGCCTGTTCGCCGATTTCTTTCACACAGTCCGGTATAACTACCTCAGTCACGCCTTCCTCTTCTATGTATTTTTCCAGAATGCCGTCATTTGTAATTTGAAATCCCATATTTTTCTCCTTTACAACAATACTGTTATTTCAGACTTGCTGATATTTTGATATGTCAACTGCGTTTTACAAGATTATCAAAATATTGCTTTGGCATCTGATAATAGATTCGGTTTTTAGTTATCTGTTTTATTGTACTGTAATTATATCAAAAAAGCAATACATAAAAACGGATAAACTGCTAACTTACCTGCTTGGCTTAAATGGCAAAGCGGTAAATACTACCTGTTTCACTAAGCCAAATATGAGCAGATTTGCGGCTTGAAATACTGTTTTGCAAAGTGAACGCAATCCGACTTAACATCACAACTTCACTTTGACAATTCAGATTTCTTATAATGCAATTATACACAAGCCCCTGTCCCAAAAACAGTACATTGTTATATTGCAGATTAAATTTACATACAAAAGCAAGGCAGAAAACAAAAACAAGCCGTATTTCTACGACTTGCCATAATTATTAATTTGTTTTACGAGAGCATAAAACTGTAAGATCTGCTATCTGCCGTTTTTCATCCCCCGAGATAGACCTTAAAATTCCTCTCAAGCAACGTTTTCACCAGTTCCTCGTTGCTCCTTATCCTGTGCTGTGTTTCTATTCCGTAGGCACTGTCAAAGTCGGTGCTGTGCAGATCGCTTCCTGCGGTGATAATCGTATCTTCGTTGCCGAAAACACGGATTGCTTTTTCGTTTTCAATATCACGATTTCCTCTGTTGTAGCCCTCAATGCCGTCAACTATCGAAATATCCGGTACTTCATCGGGATTTGTTATGTAATCTCTGTCACGGAAAGGGTGAGCGTAAGCTATAAATCCGCCGACTGAGTGGATCTCTTGTGCCCATATATTCAGATCGGCATTTCTCAGAAACGGACGTGATAAAAGAAATTCCGGTTCAAAGCCGTATGCTAAAAATTCCTTGCCGTTACCGTAGCCTTCTTCAATGCCGAAAAACAGGTCAAAATCAAGTTCTTCGGCGATTTTTCTGCCGTTCGTGTATGCCTTGCTGTATTGCATAATAAGCTGTTCCCACGGCAGAGAACGTGAAATACAGGTGTTGCCTCTTATAAAATGGTTTGTTACAACAGCACCCGAAAAACCGATTTTTACATACTGCTTTATCATATCTTCTACCAAGCTTACAGCGCAGGCACTGCCTTCTTTGGTGTGCATATGCAATTCGTATCTGTACATAAGAAACTCCTTTTGATTTGATGAATGTTCGGATATTATTATAACACATTTTGAGAGGTTTTGCAAAGGTATGTTTTATCAGAGTGCAGACTATGGCAAAACCCCGATTAAAAAGCAAATCGGGGTTTTGTCGAAGCTGTTATAGCTGAATTTAAATTTACAAACTCGGATAATCGGCGGATTTATTGCGATGATTGCAGTGCTATTTTGCTAACTTTTGTTCGCCGTCCTCGCTTGTGTAATAAATATAATCGTAATCTCCCCACAGCGAACGTGGGACTATTTTTTCACCGCTTACAATTTCGCTGAGAATGCCTGTTGAAAGGTCGTAACGCTTGATGCTGTCCTTTTCGCTGATAAAATAGATGCTGTGAGCATCGTAAATCAAGCCTTCGGTTACAGGCTCGTCTATTATCAGTGACGCATTTTTATTTACGCCTACCTTATACAAACCGCTGTCTGTAACAAAGAAAAAATCTCTGTCATCGGTGAAAACCAAGGAGCTTGTCGTAAATATGCTTTCGCTGTCCTTAAAGGTAAGTCCGAACAGATTTTTTTCTACTCCTTGAGTGTTCTGAGCAATTGTTTGTGTCGAAAAGTCGTTCAGGTCATAGTACCGCATTGCTTCGGTTCCGTCCTTGGTGATATACTCGACTAAAATGTAATGCTCGGTTATAAAGCAATGAATGAAAGTTTCGTCCGAAAAATAACTCTGCGGAATATCGAGCTTTTCATTGCTTGCAAGGTCGATCAGCGATATTGAAAATCCGCCGGAAGACTGATTGGTATCAAGAACGATTTCATATTTGCTTGTTTTCAGTTCATTTGTAAAGGGAATATTATATTCGCCGATCAAGGTATATGAGCCGCCTACAAGCTTCATTGTATCTTCGGGGTCGTAGCGGTTATTCGCAATACTGCACGAGGACAGAAGCAGTGAGGTGATAATGCACATCGTTGACAAAAGTGCCGCCTTGCGTATCTTTTTCCTTTTTCTTTTCAGTCGGTTATTGCTCGAAAGAATCGTTCCTGTGCAAGCTGCCGCCGAAAAAATCAGCAAACCGCATATAAGCACTGCGGTATACCAAAGAGGCACTCCCGAAAACTGCATATAATTGTTTTCGGCGGTCGGCGTGACATCACCATAAAAATAACCGTAGCCACGCATAGCCCCTGTAGGTAGAAGATAGCTGAGATTTGAGCGATTGCCGACATAGTCGACAACTATCTGCACAGTTACAAGCGAAAATACGCTTGCGGCATAGCTTTTAAAAAGCTCGGAAATAAGAATTGCAACCGAGGCGGTAAAAATGCTTCCCACCAGTTTAATAAGCTGGGTCTGAATAAACAGGCCGCCTATAGAAAGCTCAGCCGTGCAGTTTGTCATTATCACTATACCTCTTGCGGAATACGCCCAGTATTCAAAGGGAAGCTGTTTTGAAAGACAGTATCCCTCAACCGCCGAGAGTAAAACCGATGCCACTGCGACCGCTAAGAGCAGAACTGCCGTTTTTGCCGCCATACTGCGTGACTGTCCTGCGGGAGTAGTACACAGGATATATCTTGTCTTGCTTGTATACTCTGTGATTACACTCAGACTGCATATAAGACAGATTGCAAGCACAAAAAGGTAATCGGCCGACGCATCACATATTATGGGGATATAGCTTACAGGCAGAATATCGCATTGGCGTTCTTGCGCCTGGCGTACCTGTTCGACAGTTTTTTCAATCTGTTTTTTGATATTGAGAGTCGGTTCGTACAGCTTCATCTGCTCGTAATATTCAATATCCGATATTTTGTGTTCCAGACGCTGATCAATCAGCTTATCGTATTGTTGACTTGCCGTTTTCAGCTGATTTTCAAGCTCGTCTGCACGGTCAGTTTTTTCTTCGGTCACTGCTCCTATAAACGGAGAGATTATCTCAAAATAATTCTCTCGCTCTGTGGCAGAGTCAAATCCGTATGTCTGCTTTGCAAGCGGCAGAGAAGATAGCAGTCTTACTATTACTACAGCTGCCAGAATTATTATTGCGTACTGTTTTATCAGTATCTTTTTCATCTCATATACAAATATTTTCATATAGCATTACTCCTCGCTTTTCCGGTAAGCCGTATCGCACGTTGCGGACAGGCGACAGCAAAGCAAATAAGATTTACTGTAACGCAAAGAAGTATTGTAAGTATCGGCAGGGAAATTATGTTAAGCACAGGGAAGCCCAGCACATTAACAAATTCCGCATCGGTGAAAAAGTTACTCATACATATCATAGAAAAAGGAGAGAATTGTGATGGTAAAGAGCCGTGCAGATAGATAAGCGCACCTATTGCGCAAAAGCTCAGGGCGTAGGAAATGCCGATATTTTTCTGGGTAGAGGATATGAGCAGTACAATTTCACCGATAAACACAGTAAGCAGAAATCTCATAAACGCCGTAATAAGTATTGCGGTAAATATGCTTATGTCAAGCGGCGCATAAGTAAAGCTGTGTATTGCATATATCGGCTGCTCCAAAAATTCAATGCCGTACCGACAGCCGAAGGATAAAATATCCGTAAATGTCATTATCACCGTAATGGCGGCACAAAATGCATACATACACAAATGCTTTGCAAAAAATACGCTTTTGACCTTTCCACAGGCACATATTATCTTGTCATCGCTGATAGCCTTTTGTTTTGAAAACGAGGGAGCAAATACAAACAGCACCATTATCATCGAAATAAAGGCAGAAAACTCATAGTCGAAGTAAAGGGCGTAAGTATCGTAATTGCCGTATACGTCTATATGACGGTTTCCGTACAGGCGTTCAATCTGCTGAGCCTCTCTCACCTTGTAGTCGTTTTTACCCTCGTAAAACGCAATTGCGGTCTGTGTTTTCTCTCTAAGCACAATGATATTGTTTATGTATTCTATCGCATATTTCATTTCTTCGATAACTTTTTCCGATGACCCGTTATCTCCGAATGCAAAGCCGGTATAATATCTGTCATCAGGCGTAGTCGGATAGTCGAAATCCGATGAGCTTACAATAGCCGACATTTCATTTCTGTATGCGGCTATCCGCTGTATTTTTTCATCGGTGATCTCACCTTTGTACGCCTGATATATATTGTGCATAAGACCGTCGGCAAGATAATCCTGTGTGCCGTATAATTGAACGGTTTCATTGTGCTTGTACAGGCTTACAAGTATAAGAGCCGCAAACAACAGCAGAACGGGAAGCCGCAGTATATTCTTTTTCAGTTCATATTTAAACAGTTTCATATCACATATCTCCGAAATAATATATACATACGTCCTCAAGTGTAGGCGGCACTGAAACAGCGCCGTTTTCGGGATATTCATCGGATACTATTCTCAGGGTATACTTATTGCCGTCAGACACTGCGTTTGATACACGCATACGGTTCATGTAGTCCATTACTTTGTCACTCTGTGCGGTTATCTCCCATACCTTGTCTGAAATATCGGAGCAAAGCTCCTCCTGCGTTCCTGTTTTTATTATCCTGCCGTCGTTCATAAGCACGACAGTTTTTGCTATATACGCAATATCAGTCACGATATGAGTTGCAAGTATTACTATTTTGTTTGTGGCAAGAGAGCTAATAACATTTCTGAAGCGTATACGCTCCTTTGCGTCAAGTCCGGCAGTAGGCTCGTCGAATATAAGCACCTTCGGTTCTCCGACTATAGCCTGTGCTATGCCGAGTCTTTGCTTCATTCCGCCTGAAAAAGCGCCGATTTTCTTGTCGGCATCCGCACGGAGATTTACTTTGCCGAGCGTTGTCAAAGCGTACTCGTCCGCATTATCGGGAGAGTATTTTTTCAGTGCCATTATGTACTTTATGTAGTCCTTTGCGGTAAAGTTGCGATAAAAGTCCATACCTTGCGGCATAAAGCCGAGATGCGACAAAAAGCTGTTGTCATTGCCGTCGGTAAAGGATATACTGCCGCTGTCCCTGCCGATTATCCCCGTTATAATATTTATCAGCGTTGATTTTCCCGCACCGTTGGGTCCGAGAAGTCCGTATACTCCCTCGGTAAGAGTGAGAGTAAAGTCTTCAAGAGCGTTTTTGCGTTTTTTTCCCTTTGTGTAGGATTTTGTGATACCTTCTATTTTAAGTTCCATTATTTTCCCTCGTTTGTTAAATTTAAGGCAATACCGCACAATTAACGGCTATCGCCTTTGCCACACGCTTGCTTGCATATTTTCCGTCATCTTGCACAAATTTTGCTTGACAGGCGTCAGCCTGCCCGCACTCAATTTATACAATCTGACGAAAAATCTGACTAAGCAATCGCTCGACAATAATTATGCGGTATTGCCTTAAAGCATACAGTGCAATTTTATAATGTACTGTATGCTTTCTTCTGCTGAAAGTGTGTTGCCTTAACTGTCGGTGCTTAATCATCCGTAATTCAGTTACACTCTATCCTTTGGCCATATAGCTTCTGACTGAACAGTTTCACTCATTATGCATTTCCCATCGTCACGCAGGCAGGCGACAGGTAAAAAGACTATCGTGTCACATTCGCCCAGTATTTTTGAAAAATCCTGTGCTTCATATACATACAGCTTTCCCGGCTTCATATCTATGCTTTTATAAATACTTCCGTCCGGAAAAGCGTGGGGAGCGCCGTTTACAAACATAGAAACAAGGTATCTGCCCTGTGAAGACATTTCAAACTTAAATTCACCGTCTTCACTTACCGATGTGATAAAACCCAGATCAAGCTTTCCGTTTTCATCAAAATTGAAATGTGAATGATATTCGGAATCGACATTTGCAAAGGGGCGTGTATTTTCAGTTATGGCTTTTGGGGCAATATTAGCCATTTCCGAGTATTTTTCTATAACCTCATCGGTTAAATCCAGTTCGGTAATACCGCTCTCTGAAATTTTATCCTTGGTGTAATTGGTTATCGGTGAATTAAGCGACATTTTAAGCACGTGGCTTGTAGCTGCCCGATGTATCAAATAGCCCAAAGGATATTCAGGCTGAAGTCTGAAAAGCGGGTTGTCTACTGAGATAATTGTAAGCTGCAGCTTTGTCAGATCCTTATCCTTTTCGTTTATCTGCGGTTCAAAGCTGAAGGTAACTTTTTTGCGTGCAGTGTAATCCTCGTTTTCCTTTATGAAATCGTCCTTTTCATAGGTCTGAACATACATATATTGATCTTTTTGCTCGCCGTATGATATTTTCTGAAGTACGCCGTTTATCGCTATAAGGCATCCTGTTGATACATCTGTGAAAGATTCTTCCGATTTACAGCTCTGTTCTATACTGCAAGGCAATTCCATTATGCCACCGTTATATTCAACAGTGTCAACTTTGTCATCTATGTCACATAACACGTTTCCGTTTCCGAGTGAAATGAGCTTTTCACGTGCTTTTGCGGATCTTTCCTCAGGTGTTAAATCTTCTTCGGAACGATCATTTTGCGATGCTGATATATCGGTGCTTTGCGAGATCTCAAAGTCTGCACTGACAAGCCCGCCCGATATAGCTTCAGGAGCTGATGAACAGCCGGAGATGATGAGAGCAAGAAACGATGCTGTCAGAGGTTTTAAAAGTTTTTTCATGTTCATACTGACAATCTCCTAATATTTTCTTTTTTGTGATAAATTTTCTTGCCGTCCGATACAGTAAGTGTACAATACTGTTGTAATATAATCTGCAATTCGGTCGTGCATTTCAATATAACGTATGTTAGATATAGTGATATACAAGGGGAATTTTGTTGATATAACAAACGGAATTACGGTAATGAATAAATAATCTTATTTAATTTTATCACTGATATATTTCTTTGTCAAGCATTTTGATACGCATTTGTGATAGTTTTCTTGTACTTTTTATTAATGTCAGAGATAAACAGGGTAACAAATTAACTTATCAAATAGGGGAAGCAACAAACTGTAAAAGAATAAAGCCGCACATCATATTGAACGACGAGCGGCTTTTATTTTATGGCACCCCCTGCGAGAATCGAACTCACAACTAACCCTTAGGAGAAGCCTCTGAACGAAATTTCTAATTTTCTCAAAATCATCAAGAATCTTTGATTTTACCGGCTTTTCAGAACGTAAACTGATGTCCGTTATCGGTTTCAAGCTATATTCAGATATTAAAACGGTAAGTCTTCTCGGTGCACCTTCTTGCTCTTCGGACGAGGAGTCTCCCTCGTTCAAAGAGCTCGGTCAAATTTCTGTTTAGCGATTTCTTTTTCCGGTATTCTCTGTCCCACGGATTTCCTCATGATAGAAATAATCCACGATCACCGGATGTCCCTGCGGGACTC
>OIEG01000909.1_pt1 | contig 11437 bp, 7 predicted proteins | sample 1581751 | NCBI WGS metagenome assembly OIEG01 (sample SAMN01760950, study PRJEB22395) | human gut metagenome | reverse complement strand
CGTCCTGTCCCATACCTGCTACTTCCAGAGTTGCCCATACCGGGTCACCGGAGAATAACTGGTTGTAAGAAGGGATACGTGCAAATTTAACCATACGGAATTTCATTACCATGTGGTCAACAAGCTCCTGAGCTTCTTTCTCTGTAAGAGTTCCGTTCTGAAGATCTCTTTCAATATAAATATCAAGGAATGTGGAAATACGTCCGACACTCATTGCAGCACCGTTCTGGGTTTTGATGGCTGCAAGATATCCGAAGTACAGCCACTGGAAAGCTTCTCTTGCATCTTTGGCCGGTTTGGAGATATCATATCCATAAGATTCAGCCATAACTTTCATGCCTTTCAGAGCACGGATCTGATCAGCGATCTCTTCACGAAGCTGGAAGTCATAACGTCTCATACCCTGACGGTCGCATGCTGCGAAGTCTTTCTGTTTTCCTTCGATCAGAGCGTCGATTCCGTACAGAGCCACACGTCTGTAATCGCCAACGATACGTCCACGTCCGTAAGTATCCGGAAGACCTGTAAGGATCTTGTTGTGACGTGCTACTTTCATCTCAGGTGTGTAGATATCAAATACACCCTGGTTGTGAGTTTTAAATTCATAGTTGTGGAAAACATCTTTAATCTTGTCACTTACTTTATATCCGTAAGTTTCACAAGCCTGCTCTGCCATTTTGATACCGCCGTATGGCATGAAAGCACGTTTCAGAGGTTTATCTGTCTGAAGACCAACAACTTTTTCAAGGTCTTTTGTTTCTTCATCAATATATCCGGGACCATATGCTGTCAGAGATGTAACTACCTCTGTCTCCATATCAAGAACTCCGCCTTTGGCACGTTCTTCTTTCTGAAGTGCCTGGAGCTTGCCCCACAGTTTGTTTGTAGCTTCTGTAGGTCCTTCCAGGAAAGAAGCATCACCGTCATATGGTGTATAGTTCATTCCAATAAAGTTACGTACATCGATTTTTTCTTTCCAACGGTTGCCCTTAAAGCCATTCCACTGTTCGAAATTTTTCATTCTTTTACCTCTTTCTCTAAAATATTTCCGCGCATCTCTCACTGGCCTGGAGTGAGATAATAAAATGTAAATTGTACTTATTTAGGACACTTTTCTGCCCATGCAGTCAGTATACGTAAACATGAGTGTTATGTCAATTAATTTCCTTTATGATTTTAATTAAATACAATTCTGATAGCTTTTCATCGGAGTTTGCTTCTTTATTGTACTTTATCGTGTACATTAAGACTTTCTTGTATTTTTATAAATACAAAAAAATACCGGTCAGGAAGTCCTCTGGACAATCTGACCGGTATCTGATTTTTGATATTTTATGTAAACTATATTATTCCCTGCCAAGCGGATATTAGTCTGACCTGCAGAAGTCAAAAAACAGCAGGAAAAAATCGGGCGTGTCGGAACAATCTAACGGTTATTGATCGCTGTTACAAGTGCATCAATAGATGCGCGAATGATATCCGCGTCTACGCCTGCACCCCAGGCAAGGGTTCCATCCGGCTTTTTGATACCGACATAAGCAATAGCTTTGGAACTTGAACTGCGCTCCAGCGCATGCTCCTGATATGTTTCCAGGGAATATTTCAGCTCATATGCCTTCTTCAATGCATTGCTGACTGCATCAAGACGTCCGTTACCGGATGCCTCTGTAGTGATTGTCTTTCCGCGGAAAGTAGAGGTAACTTTTGTTACAATACCACCATCTTTCTGCTGGAAATGTACTTCATTGATACTGTACGGTTCTGTGATATTCTCAAAGGTCTGTTTAAACAGATTGAAAATTTCGTCAGGATGAAGCTCTTTATGTTTGTGGTCTGAAACAGCTTTTGTGGCATATCCCATTGCCTCACGCATTTTCGGAGGAAGGTTAAGACCGAATTTGGTCTCAAGGATATATCCCACGCCACCTTTACCAGACTGGCTGTTGATGCGGATAACATCTGCGTCATAATTTCTTCCCACATCTGTCGGATCGATCGGAAGATACGGAACATTCCAGTGATCCGGATCCTTGTCATCTCTCCAGTGCATACCCTTGGCAATTGCATCCTGATGAGAGCCGGAAAATGCGGCAAATACAAGTGCACCACTGTACGGACTTCTTTCGCCTACTTTCATTCCGGTACATTCTTCATATATTTCACAGATATGCGGCATATCAGAGAAGTCAAGTTTTGGATTTACACCCTGGGAATACATATTCATGCCAAGTGTAACAATATCTACATTTCCGGTACGCTCACCGTTTCCGAACAGAGTACCCTCGATTCTGTCTGCACCTGCAAGTAATCCCATTTCAGAATCTGCAACACCGCATCCTCTGTCATTGTGCGGATGGAGAGATACGATTACATTCTCGCGGTATTTCAGATTTTCACACATATATTCTACCTGGCTTGCATATACATGCGGCATGGAATGCTGTACAGTTACAGGCAGATTGATGATGCATTTGTTATCTGCTGTAGGCTGCCATACATCAAGAACTGCATTGCATACTTCCAGAGCGTATTCCGGTTCTGTGCCTGTAAAGCTTTCAGGGCTGTACTCAAACTGGAAATTTCCTTCTGTTTCATCAGCCAGTTTCTTTAATAATGCGGCACCATCCACTGCAATCTTTAAGATTTCTTCTTTGGATTTCTTAAATACCTGTTCTCTCTGAGCTACAGAGGTGGAATTGTACACATGTACAATTGCCTTCGGTGCGCCTTTGACAGCTTCAAAAGTTTTGCGGATGATATGCTCTCTGGCCTGAGTCAGAACCTGAATAGTTACATCCTGTGGGATCAGATTCTGCTCGATCAGGGTACGCAGAAATTCATATTCTGTTTCAGAAGCAGCCGGGAAACCTACTTCAATTTCTTTAAAACCGATTTTTACAAGAAGTTTAAAGAATTCAATTTTCTGTTCCAGACTCATCGGAATCACCAGTGCCTGATTACCGTCACGAAGGTCTACAGAACACCAGACAGGTGCTTTGTCCACATATTCTTTTTCTGCCCATTTCATGCATTTAACAGGCGGCATAAAATACTGTCTCTGATATTTGCTTGGATTCATCATTTTTTCTTCCTCCGTTATGTAAATATTATGTTTGGACTGTGGGGATTGACTGTAAAAAGACATAAAAAAATCTTCCATCTCCACAGACTTATCTGCAAGAGACGAAAGATATTATCATCTTACGCGGTACCACTCTTATTTATGAACAATGTCATACACTCATGGGATACGGAATCTCCGGATATCCGGTATTCTTATATCCTCTCCATATAACGGTGGAAACCGTCTGCACCTACTCTTGTATAATTTCAGGCAGCTGCTCAAAGGCGAGTTCCACAATTTCCTTCCACTGCTTCTCAGCAAACAGCAGTTCTCTGTGCTCCGGTCCGGGTGTACTATTCCTTATCATTGCATTTTACTTATAACTTTATTTGGCTTTTTTGAAATGAACATACGTCTTAATCATTCATTGTAAATATACTACAAACAATTTAACCATATGTCAGTCGGGGCAACAGGATTTGAACCTGCGACCTCACGGCCCCCAGCCGTGCGCGCTACCAAGCTACGCCATACCCCGTAACGCAAGTTAGTATAACAAATTATTTCTGTGATTTCAACTGTTTTTTGAAAAATTTACAAAAATTATACAAATTTAGCAGGAAGAAATTTCATGTACTTTTTTATGTTATAAAATTTCTTCCTGTTTCTCCTATGTACAAGCCTTACAATCATCTGTTACAGTTACGCTGGCATGATGGCCTTTTCCAAATTGTCTACACGCATATCCAGTTCAAAAACTTTCTCTCGAGTTTCCTTATTCTCCTTTCTATAGCGAAGCTCATCCATACGTGCATCAAATAGGGCAGATATTTTTCTGCCAATTTCATTTTCCAGTTTAAGTTCTATAGTTTTTACGCTTCCCCTGAGTTGCACAATATCTGATTTCATGTTCGTGATATCTGCCTTCATGTTTGTGATATCTGCCTTCATGTTCGTGATATCCGTCTTCATGTTCGCAATATCTGTCTTCATGTTTGTGATATCTGTCTTCATGTTTGTGATATCTGCCTTCATGTTCGTGATATCCGTCTTCATGTTCGTGATATCCGTCTTCATGTTCGTGATATCCGTCTTCATGTTTGCAATATCTGTCTTCATATCTGCGATATCGTTCTTTACATCGGACATATCATTTTGAAAACCGGCAATGCTTCCCTGTATAGAAAAAAGGATATTTCTCAATTCCGCATCTTCCACATTCTTCCCTCCTTTCGTTATAGTACGTCTCGTTCTCTTTTGTATAGAACCAATTGTACCATTGAAAGAAGAAAAAGTCTACAGCGAAATTATTATAATATTTTTATAAGACATCTTCGGCAAATTATAACTTATGTATAAACAGCCCACTCCGAAGCTTTGGCTCAAACCAGGTGGATTTTGGAGGCATTAATTTGTTCTCGTCTGCAATCTTCATCAGGTCTTCCATAGATGTCGGGTACATGACAAAGGCTACACCGCCGGTTCTGTCCGCAATCTCTGCCAGCTCTGCTGCCTTATGGCTTCCGCCCACAAAGGAGATTCTCTGGTCTGTGCGCGGATCTTCGATTCCCAGGACTGGTCTGAGGACTTTTTCCTGAAGAATGGATACATCCAGCTGTCCGACCACGTCCTTCTTCTCATAGATATCCGGCCATGCTTTCAGGTGATACCACTGTCCGTCCACATACATTCCCATACAATGCTTCTCTACAGGCTTGCATGGAAATCCCGGCATCAGCATCAGTTCAAAGTTGAACTTCAGGGCGCCCAGAAATGCCTTTACAGTCAGGCCGTTCAAATCTTTTACAATCCTGTTATAAGGAAGAATGCAGAGCTGGTCATAGGGAAATACAACAGACAGGAAATAATTAAACTCTTCCTTCCCTGTATATCCCGGATTCTGTTCTCTTCTCTTTAAACCTACTTTTACAGCGGAAGCTGCGCGGTGATGTCCATCTGCGATGTACAGAGAATCAATCCCTGCAAATTCCTTATTTATTTCAGAAATGACCTCATCTTCATCAATCACCCATACTCTGTGTGTGATCTGATCCTCTTCTGTAAAATCATATGCTGCTTCATGATGATCTTTCCAGTTATTCATCAGTGTAAGCAGAGAATCCGGATATCTGCATGCCAGAAAAATAGGACCGGTATTTGCATTACAGGAATCTACATGGTGGATTCTGTCCTGCTCCTTATCTTCTCTGGTAAGCTCATGTTTCTTCACTACACCATTCATATAATCATCAATGGAACTGCATCCTACGATACCGGTCTGTGTCTTTCCTTTTCTTACAAGTTCATATATATAGTAACAGGCCTTCTGATCCTGAACAAGAATTCCCTTTTCTTCCATATTGTCAAGATTTTCTTTTGCTTTTTCATAAACCCGATCATCATACAGATCTGTCTCAGGTTCCAGATCCATTTCCGGTCTGTCAATATGAAGAAAGGACAGGGGATTCTCATCTCCGATTGATTTTGCTTCTTCCCGGTTTACCACATCATATGGAAGTGCTGCCACATCAGCAGCCTTTTCCGGTGTAGGTCGAAGTGCCCGGAATGCATGAAATACTGCCATAATATTTTCTCCTCTTCTGTATCTTTTGTATTGCTCTTTTATACCCACTTTACTGTCTATCCTGTAAAAATAAAACGAACATTACTCATTATTTTATCATATCCAAATCCTTATATCAATGTACAAATTATAAAACCTAATTTTTTTTTGAAAAACCTAAAAATTTTTGTATTTTTCTATTGCAATTTTTAAAATATATGGTATGATAGAATCACAAGTTAAGGAAACCAAATGATAATTTTTAAGGGAGGTCATTTTATGACAGAAGGATTAAAATGGACTGTAAACGAGGTTCCGAAATCAGATGATAAGCACCTGGAACTGATGTCCGAAGAAAATGTAAAGAAAGCAAATGAGTTCCACAGAAGTTTCCCACAGTACAGTGTGACGCCTCTTCAGAACCTTTCATCCCTTGCGAAATATTTAGGAGTAAAAAATATTTTCTGTAAGGATGAATCCTATCGCTTTGGCTTAAATGCTTTCAAAGTACTTGGAGGTTCTTATGCAATGGGCCGCTATATCGCAAAAGAACTTGGACGTGATATCAGCGAGCTGCCATACAATGTTCTCTCTTCTGATAAATTAAGAGAAGAATTCGGACAGGCTACATTCTTTACTGCAACAGACGGTAATCATGGACGTGGAGTTGCATGGGCAGCTAACCGCCTTGGACAGAAAGCAGTTGTAAGAATGCCTAAGGGAACAACAAAGACTCGTTTCGATAACATTGCCAAAGAAGGTGCTACTGTTACGATCGAAGAAGTAAACTATGATGACTGCGTAAGAATGGCTGCAGCAGAAGCTGCCAAAACAGAACATGGTATCATCATTCAGGATACCGCATGGGACGGATATGAAGAAATTCCATCCTGGATCATGCAGGGATACGGAACACTGGTTCTTGAGGCTGACCAGCAGTTAAAAGAAATGGGTGTTGAACGTCCGACACATGTATTTGTTCAGGCCGGTGTTGGTTCTTTAGCAGGTGCCGTAGTCGGTTATTTCGCTCATAAATATAAAGATAACCCGCCGGTTATGGCTGTCTGTGAAGCAAGTGCTGCTGACTGCCTGTACCGCTCCGCTGTTGCAAAGACAGGAAATCTGGTAAATGTTACAGGTGATCTTCAGACAATTATGGCCGGTCTTGCATGTGGTGAGGGAAATACGATCGGATGGGATATCCTGAAAAATCACGTAGATGTATTTGCATCCTGTCCTGACTGGATGAGCGCAAAGGCAACACGTATTTACGCTAATCCACTGGGAGATGATCCACACGTTGTCTCCGGTGAATCCGGTTCCGTTCCGCTTGGTTTCTGCTTCACTGCTCTTCACGATGAAGATGCAAAAGACTTAAAAGAAGCGCTGAAACTGGATGAGAATTCCGTAGTACTTGTTATTTCCACAGAAGGTGACACTGATCCTGTTCGCTATCGCGAGATCGTATGGGACGGATTATACGGAACAGACGAATCTTTAAGTAAATGATGTTTTTGGTGAACACAGACAGGTAAGTGGTATGGTTATCTCGAAAATGATATACCAGTAACTAATAATATGATATCAGATTAGGGGCAAAATACCTTTTGACCCTAACATCATAATATTTTATACATATTGGGAGGGTAAAAAAATGGATTACGCAAAAATTAACGAAGCTGCAATGGGTTATAAGGATGATATGACTAAGTTCCTTCGCGATCTGGTTCGCATTCCTGGCGAAAGCTGCGGAGAAAAAGGACATATCATGAGAATCAAAGAGGAAATGGAAAAAGTCGGATTCGACAAAGTTCAGATCGATCCGATGGGCAATATCCTCGGCTACATGGGAACAGGTAAAACTCTCATTGGTTTTGACGCTCATATTGATACAGTCGGTATCGGTAATATCAAGAACTGGGAATTTGATCCATACGAAGGTTTCGAATCTGATGAAGAAATCGGCGGACGTGGAACATCTGACCAGATGGGCGGTATTGTTTCTGCAGTATACGGTGCTAAGATCATGAAAGACCTTGGTCTTTTAAACGATAAATATCAGGTACTTGTGACAGGTACTGTACAGGAAGAAGACTGTGACGGTCTCTGCTGGCAGTACATCATCCATGAAGATGGTGTTCGTCCTGAATTCGTTGTTTCCACAGAACCAACAGACGGCGGTATCTACAGAGGACAGCGTGGACGTATGGAAATCCGTGTAGATGTAAAGGGTGTTTCCTGCCATGGTTCCGCTCCGGAACGTGGTGACAATGCAATCTACAAAATGGCTGATATTCTCCAGGATATCCGCGCATTAAACGAAAATGATGCTGCTGATACCACAGAGATCAAAGGTCTTGTAAAAATGCTTGATGAGAAATACAACCCTGAATGGGAAGAAGCACGTTTCCTTGGACGTGGTACTGTTACTACTTCCGAAATCTTCTTCACATCCCCAAGCCGCTGTGCAGTAGCTGACTCCTGCTCTGTATCTCTTGACCGTCGTATGACAGCAGGCGAAACATGGGAAAGCTGCCTGGATGAGATCCGTGCTCTTCCGGCTGTACAGAAATATGGCGACGACGTAACAGTATCCATGTATGAATACAACCGTCCGTCCTATACAGACCTTGTATATCCGATCGAGTGCTACTTCCCGACATGGGTAATCCCGAAAGATCACAAAGTAACACAGGCTCTGGAAGAAGCATATAAAGGACTGTACGGCGAAGAGCGTCTCGGAAATACTGAGACAGAAGGCATGAGAAAAGCTCGTCCGCTTACAGACAAATGGACATTCTCTACTAACGGTGTAACAATCATGGGACGTAACAGCATTCCTTGTATCGGATTCGGACCTGGTGCAGAAGCACAGGCTCATGCTCCGAACGAAAAAACATGGAAGATCGACCTTGTAAGATGCGCTGCTGTATACGCTGCTCTTCCAACTGCATACTGCAAATAATAAATAAATTTTCAAATTTTTTTAGGCGACGGATTTCCTATCATCCTAAAGGCTTAATATGTGTCCGGACAGAATCCCTGCTGTAACAGGCAGGGACACAAGATAAACAGATACAGCCGGATAACCGGTGTTCTGACAAACGCAGAGATTCAATTATTTCATATCAGGAAAGGATAAGCTATCAAAGCATAGCAGGTATTGATTTTATGAAAACATTACAGGATTACATTGATAAATTAAACAGCTTAAACTTCAAAGAAATGTACAACAACGATTTCTTCTGGACATGGGACAAAACAGATGATGAACTGGAAGCTGTTTTCACAGTTGCTGATGCTCTCCGTTTCATGAGAGAGAACAATATCTCCACAAAAGTATTCGAGAGTGGTCTTGGAATCTCTATCTTCCGCGATAACTCCACACGTACACGTTTCTCTTTTGCTTCCGCATGTAACCTTCTTGGTCTGGAAGTACAGGATCTTGATGAAAAGAAATCTCAGATCGCTCATGGTGAAACTGTTCGCGAAACAGCAAACATGGTATCTTTCATGGCTGATGTGATCGGTATCCGTGATGATATGTACATCGGAAAAGGACATGCTTACCAGAAAGAATTCATGGAAGCTGTTACAGAAGGAAACAAAGACGGTATCCTTGAGCAGAGACCTACTCTTGTAAACCTTCAGTGCGACGTTGACCATCCGACACAGTGTATGGCAGATATGCTCCACATCATCCATGAATTCGGCGGTGTTGAGAATCTGAAAGGCAAAAAGATCGCTATGACATGGGCTTACTCTCCATCCTATGGTAAACCACTCTCCGTTCCGCAGGGCGTTATCGGTCTGATGACACGTTTCGGCATGGACGTTGTTCTTGCTCATCCGGAAGGATATGATGTAATGCCGGAAGTTGAAGAGATCGCCAAAAAGAATGCTGAGAAAAATGGCGGATCCTTCACAAAGACAAACGATATGGCTGAAGCTTTCAAAGATGCTGATATCGTATATCCAAAGAGCTGGGCTCCATTTGCAGCTATGGAAAAACGTACAGACCTTTATGCAGAAGGCGACTTCGACGGAATCGATAAATTAGAGAAAGAACTTCTTGCACAGAATGCACAGCACAAAGACTGGGCCTGCACAGAAGAACTTATGAAAACAACAAAAGACGGAAAAGCTCTTTACCTGCACTGCCTGCCGGCTGATATTACAGGTGTAAGCTGCGAAACAGGTGAGGTTGACGCTTCTGTATTCGATCGTTACAGAATCCCGTTATACAAAGAAGCAAGCTTCAAACCATACATCATCGCTGCTATGATTATGCTTTCCAAATTTGAAAATCCACAGGATATCCTGAAGAAACTTGAAGTCAAAGCAGCTCCAAGAATCCTGAAATAATCAGGCGCAGATTAACAGTTGGATTGCAGTAATATTCCAGCTGCTTTCAAACAGATATTTAATTTTGAAAGCAGTTTCAGAATTTAAATATATTGAAAAATAGTACTCATCATATTGTATAGCAGGCGGGGCTGTCGCAGAAAGCACACAATCTTTATTGCGGCGGCCCTCTTTGCCTTTAAAATCAGGAGGTTTTTACAAATGTTTACAAGAAAAAGAATCGTTATTGCGCTCGGTGGGAACGCTCTGGGAAATACTCTCCCGGAACAGATGGTAGCTGTAAAAACTACTGCAAAAGCATTATGTGATCTGATCGAAGAAGGTCATCAGGTTGTTGTTGTACATGGAAACGGGCCACAGGTTGGCATGATCAACAATGCCATGTCTGCTCTCTCCAGAGAAGATGAGAATCAGCCAAACACTCCTCTCTCTGTCTGTGTTGCCATGAGTCAGGCTTACATCGGATATGATCTGCAGAATGCTTTGAGAGAGGAACTTCGAATCAGAGGATTTGTCCGCACACCTGTCGTCACTGTTGTCACTCAGGTTCGTGTAGATCCCAATGATCCTGCTTTTGAAAATCCATCCAAGCCGATCGGCAAATTCCTGACAAAAGAGGAAGCAGACCATCAGGCCAAGGCATATGGACATATCATGAAAGAAGACGCAGGGCGTGGTTATCGTCGTGTAGTTGCATCTCCAAAGCCTGTTGAAATCGTTGAACAGGATGCGATCAACAGTCTTGTGGATGCAAATAAAATCGTTATCTGCTGCGGTGGCGGCGGAATTCCCGTTGTTCTTAACGGACATCATCTCAAAGGTGCATCAGCAGTTATTGATAAGGATTATGCAAGCTGTCTCCTGGCTAAAGAGCTGGATGCAGATATGCTTATCATTCTTACAGCAGTGGAGAAGGTTGCTGTAAACTTCGGCAAGGAAAACGAAGAATGGCTGGATGACATTACTGTAGATGACGCTAAGAAATATATTAATGAGGGACAGTTTGCCCCAGGTTCCATGCTCCCGAAAGTTCAGGCTGCCGTTGATTTTGCAAGCTCCAAAGAAGGAAGAACTGCCATGATCACTTTACTTCAGAAAGCCAAAGACGGTATCCAGGGAAAAACCGGAACCAAAATCCATCTTTAATCTGTTCAGCAGATATCTTATTATATATCAGCTGTTTAATACTGATATATATAACTGCCACATATTCAGGATATCTGCCATATAGCAAAATAATTGCGCAAAAAAAGTTCCGGTGACCTCGCCCGGAACTTTTTTTGTGATGAGTGGACCAGAGTGTCTGGAAAATCATTCCTGCAATCTGCACGCCCCACTTTTCGGTATATTTTGACATACATCTTGCGGAAAGCATTTTTCAGACACACTTTAGTACATCGTTTTCGAAATAACTATACCACTCACTTGTCTGCGAATCCGATTGC
>OIEG01000904.1_pt1 | contig 11469 bp, 9 predicted proteins | sample 1581751 | NCBI WGS metagenome assembly OIEG01 (sample SAMN01760950, study PRJEB22395) | human gut metagenome | reverse complement strand
GTACACCTCCTTGAATACACATAGTATAAAATAATTTATGGCATATGTCAATAATCCCGTTGACATATAGGAAAAGGAGATGTACAATGGTCGTATAAATGGCATATGCCGCAAATAATATGGAGGTGAATCTATGCCAAGACCGAGAAAATACAGAAAAGTTTGTTGTTTGCCGGATAATGATGGTTTTGTTCCGGTTCGTGGCGGCGAGGAACTGACTCCCATTGTCCTGAATGTGGATGAGTATGAAGCCATTCGCCTGATTGACCGTGAAGGTTTTTCTCAGGAGCAATGCGGAGAATATATGCGTATTGCCAGAACAACGGTTCAGCAGATTTATGCAGCTGCCCGCAAAAAACTGGCCGATGCGCTGGTTGAGGGACTTCCTCTGCGAATCGAGGGAGGGGATTTTACACTCTGCAGCGGAAACAGCGCAGCCTACGGGTGCAGAAATTGCTATCAGCAAAAAATCCATCCGATGCACGAAAAACCGAAAGGAGATAATATTATGAGAATTGCAGTCACTTATGAAAACGGAGAAATCTTTCAGCACTTCGGTCACACCGAACAGTTTAAAATCTACGATGTGGAAGATGGAAAAATCCTCTCGCCTGATGGCTGAGGATCTGTGCAGAGAAGCCGGCTTTATGCTGCCTCAGAGCAGCAACACCAGATCGTTTCTGGAAAGTATTAAAACGTATCCCGGCATTCCTGTGGATGCTGTGGAATCCCTGTTAAAAAACATTCAATTCAATGAAAAAATGGAGGAAAAGAAAATGGAAAAATGGAAATGCACAGTCTGCGGTTACATTCACGAAGGCCCCATGACCCCTGATTTCAAGTGCCCTGTCTGCAAGCAGCCTGCCGACAAGTTTGTGAAGATTGAGGATGCTGCGGCTCCTGCAAAGAATCCCTATGCAGGCACCAAAACCGAGAAAAATCTGTGGGAAGCCTTTGCTGGTGAATCTCAGGCACGCAACAAATATACTTACTTTGCTTCAGTAGCCAAGAAAGCCGGTTACGAGCAGATTGCTGCTCTGTTCCTGCATACTGCACAGAACGAGATGGAGCACGCCAAGTTGTGGTTCAAAGCTCTGGGCGAGCTGGGCGATACTGCCGAGAACCTGCTCCATGCTGCTGAAGGTGAGAACGCCGAGTGGACGGATATGTATGACCGCATGGCTCGTGAAGCTGATGAGGAGGGATTCCATGATCTGGCTGAACAGTTCCGTGGCGTAGCTGCCATTGAGAAGATGCACGAGGAGCGCTACCGCAAGCTTTTGAGCAACGTGGAGGCCATGCAGGTGTTTGAGAAGAGCGGCGTTACCATCTGGGAGTGCCGTAACTGCGGACATATCGTAGTAGGAACCAAGGCTCCTGAGATCTGCCCTGTCTGCAAGCATCCTCAGGCATTCTTCGAAGTGCGTGCGGAAAATTACTAAGAATAATATTATTCTCGTTGTGTCAGATGCACCCCACAAAACAAGAAGTGCACCCCACGTGTAGAATTGTATCAAAATGGCCTACCTTTTCTAAAGTAATTGCCTGATTTGTCTACCAGATAAATCAGGCAATTTTCTTATAATTCAGTAATTACAAAGTGGTATTGCTTGAATGCTGAAGTTGGCGCAAATTACGAAAAAGGCGATCTAGTTGTTATGATTGGAGAAAACTATTCCAAATCAAACCGTGAAAACGCGGTCACTGCTTTAACTGAAACACTCAGGCAGTCTCCGATAGGCTCTGCGCTTAAGCAAGGACTTCCAATAGAGATTAGCTTTTCTTCAGGTGTCGTACAAGGGAGACGCTGTAACAGTAGTAACAACTATACAAGGGGCCAGTGCTTTCTTCAGTAAAGAGAATTTTCTGATCAGATACGTAAAGAAACGTCTCTCATATAAAAAAGTGGCTGATATAGATTCCCGTAAAGAGAAATATCTATCAATTCTTGACAGCAATTCTAAACCATGAGCACTTTTACTGCAAACACCCTTCTCTATGTTCCGTTTGGTGCTATTATCGCAATCCCGTAACCATTTTGGTTGCGGGATTTTTTTGTGTTGAAATTCATGCGAATTTTAGTTAAAATATACATAACTGGTCGAATAATGAACTAAATTGGTCAAGAGGAGGGCGGAGTATGCTTCAAATAGCGGTGTGTGACGATGAGAAGCTGTATCTCAATGAAGTACTGAAAATTTTGCATGAGACGCTTGACGGTACGCCGAATAAGATACAGACCTTCCAAAATTCCGCCGCACTTATTGCAGCCGTTGAGGAGGACGGGTATATACCCGATATAGCCGTGCTTGATATTTGTATGGATGGGGTTGACGGTATAACGCTTGCAAAGCAACTGAACAAGGCATCGCCGACAAGCAAAATCATATTCATTTCAAGCTATTCGGGATATCTCATGGATGTGTACGAGACGGAGCATGTCTATTTTGTCATGAAGCCCAACATGGAAGAGCGCCTGCCGGCAGCGCTGCAAAAGGCGCTTGCTTCAACGGCTACGATAAAAACACTTTCCGTCAAGAGCGGCGCATATCATCAGCGGGTACGGCTTGACAACGTCCTGTGCATTGAGCGCCTTAAGCATAAGACCATCGTCCACACAGACGACGGCGATATCGAGACCACGCAATTTCCCAAGACACTTATCGATAGCGGCGGGGTGCAGGCGGATTTTATCCGCTGCCACCAAAGCTTTTGGGTGTGCGCAAAGGCGATAGCGGCGATGGAGCGGGAGCAGTTTAAGCTGCGTGACGGCTCGTTTGTTCCGATAAGTCGTACATATAGAAATGAAAGCAGAAGGGCATTCTTCGATCTGCTGGCCGGTACGGTCAAGCAGGAGATAAAGGCATGAGAGTATGGAATATAACGGACTGTATGCCAATTTGATATTCAATTCGTGCATCATGATGCTGTGGTTTGCATTCCAGTGGCGTGTGCTCGACGGACGGCGGTTCTCGGTATGGCTGACTATCCTGCTTGCCTTTGTCATCAACATTGCCTACACTGTGCCGATACTGCTCTATACGCAGGCAGGCTCGATGCTGCGCATCCTACTGATGCCCACGGGGCCGCTTGTGATGGCTTTTGCACTGTTTTACGGCAGACCGCTCAAAAAGATACTTGCCGTTGGTCTTGAGCTTGCGGCCACTGTGCTGCTCGAGCTTATGTTTATGCCGATGATCATGAACTACGATATGGATCCGATGATCTCGGTGTGGGCCGATCCCCGAACCGTGACCTACGGTCTTGTATATCTGCCCTGCTTAGTCCTTGTGCTTTTGACATTCAGCCTGCCGATGATACGGTCGAAGAATAACCTCAGCAGCAAGCAGATACTTGTCTTTGCAATGCTGCCGGTGTCGCAGACACTGTGCGAGGCCATGTTAACCACCGTGGTCTACGATTCGCAGCGGCAGGAGTACATTGCAATTTTCCTCATCGCCTCGCTGCTGTTCATCGTTTCCGACATTATTCTTTATCAGATGATGATCAGGACCGAACAGCGAGTTCAGCTCGAGGTCGAAAACAAGCTTCTTGAAAAGCAGCTTGATGTGCAGCTTTCACACTATGACGACCTTACCAAGCAATACGAGCAGATACGTGCAATGCGGCACGATATATATCATCACCTAAATGCGATAAACCTGCTGCTGAAGGAGGGCAACGCCAAGGCAGCGTCCGAGTATTCTGCGCAGCTTCTGCCGATGCAGCAGTACATCTCACACCTCGGCGAGTGCCGCAACCCGACGGTTGACGCATTCCTTTACAGTCGGATCCGAGAGGCAGGAAGCCTTGGTATAAATGTTGAGGCGGATGTCGCCATGCCGGCTGACCTTGCAATATCAAACACCGACCTCATTGTTTTGTTCGGCAATATTATGGACAACGCAATAGAAGCGTGTCAGCACATGGATAATGCCACGATAAAGCTTACGGCGCTCATCTCAAGAGGACACCTTGTTGTCCGTGAAAGCAACCCCGTGCCCGAGCATCCTGAGGCAAAGAAGCGCAGAATACCCGAACTTGAGCGAGGAGTGGGCTTCAGAGTGCTCGACAATATGGCGGAGAAATACAACGGCAGCTTTACCCATTCCATAGAGGACGGTGTTTACACCGTGACCGTTATGCTAAACACCGAACAGACAGTTTAATTTGATACTTTTGACCTTAAGGGCACCGTCTTTGACGGTGCCTTTTTTGCTGTCAAAACGACAAAAAGAGCAAAAATGTGTCGATTGTGCGTAAAAATGCGCAGAATTTGCAATTTTTATCAAAAGCACTGCCGACAATGCTATATTTTATCTACGATAAATTGAGATTGGAAAAGAGGGCGGATAGTGACCAAAATATTGGATGTTTGTATCGTAGATCCAAGTGAGACTTGGCGTAACGTGATTAAGGAAATACTGTGCAGGGAGCTCGAAAAATACGGAGTCACTTCCTGCGTAAGCGAGTTTTCCTCACTCGAGCAGCTCCGGCAGCTTGACAGGCACCGATTGTCGTATGACCTGCTCATGGCGGATATATCCGATGCCGAAACCAGAAAGGCGGACCTGAACTTTTGCGGCTCGCTGTGTCAGGATAACTCAGATATGCGGCTTATCTTTTTGGCGAGCGACCCGATAGCGGCGCTGGATGTTTTTGACTATGATACGGATTATTTTATATATAAGACGGAGCTTGAAGAGCGTATGCGCACGGCCGTGCGTTACCTTTTCAATACCCGCCAGGATGCATTTGAACCGAGCATCATGATATGGAACAGATCGTCGCTGCATGTTGTGAAGCTGAAGGATATTATGTACTGCGAGCATGCCCAGCGTCAGACTAAGATAGTCACCTGCACGAAAACGGTCACCTGTCCCGAAAAACTCGACGATGTCCACCGCCGTCTCGATGCCGGTGACTTTGTCAGAACGCATTGTAGCTTTCTGGTAAACCTGCAATATGTAAAGGAGCTGCACCGAGCCTATGTCGCGCTGTCAAACGGCACGACCGTGCCTCTGAGCCGTGCAAATCTCGCTCGTGTCCGTGAGGCGTTCATACTTTATAAGCACAAAACCGAGCAAGCTAAAAACCCTGATATGCAATAAAATTTCAAGCAATTGAACTAATGTGCTGTTTTCTCCGAAAACGAGACTATAATTGCACTTATCACCACAAAATGTGATCAAAATGTTAAAATACAACTATTGCAAAAATAAAAAAAGGAGAGGTAAAATGAAAAAAAGGATCTTAAGTGTATTGCTTGTGCTGTGTTTGGTATTCACGCTCCTGCCCGTTGGTGCAACGGCAGCTGAGGCTACCAGCGGCACATGCGGCAGTAACCTGAAATGGAAGCTTGAAGGCGGAACACTGACTGTCTCCGGCACAGGCGCCATGTACAACTACGACTACGGTTCAGGACGTATTCAACCGTGGCCAGGCGACTCAATAGAAGAAGTTGTGATAGGCTCCGGTGTAACGAGCATCGGAAACTATGCGTTCGAGGAGTGCCACAGTATTAATAGCGTGACAATTGGCAAAGATGTAAAGAGCATAGGCGAAGGTGCATTTTCTACATTGTATGGCGGTCCGAAAAGTATTACGATACCCGTTAGCGTAACGAGTATCGGAGACTATGCGTTTGACGGATGGGATTTGATAACCGTAAACTACGGGGGAACCGTTAATCAGTGGAAGTCAATGAATACTTATGATCGCAACTATTATCTGGCTGCAGCAGAAATCAAATGCGCTGACGGCACTGTACTCCCTCGCGGCATCTGCGGTGCTGACTTGACATGGAAAATGAACAACAACGGCACGCTGACCATATCCGGCACGGGAGCGATGTTTGACTATGGTTTTCATGAGTATCGTGCTCTGTGGAGCAGACATGCAGACTCAATAAAAAATGTTGTGATAGAAGCCGGCGTAACAAGCATCGGAAAAGATGCATTCGTTTACTGCGATAACATAACGAGTGTGACGATACCTGCCAGCGTCACGAGCATCGGAGAAGGTGCGTTTCGCCTTTGCAATAAGCTGAGCACCGTAAACTACGGCGGAACCGCTAATAAGTGGAACGCAATAAGCATCGGTAATGACAATGAAAACCTTACCGGGGCGAATATAAACTATGCCGGGATTACATGGACGTATAACAACGGCACACTCACTATCTCCGGTACGGGAGATGTGGACGATTATAATAACAGCAGTGCGCCTTGGTATGATCACAGATATGACACGACCAAGATCGTCATCTCCAATGGCGTTACCGGCATCGGCGAAGGAGCGTTTTGCTACTTTACCGAGCTCACAAGCGTTTCGCTTCCCGGCAGCTTAAAGAGCATCGGAGCTTATGCCTTCAGAGGATGCAGCAGCCTTAAGAGCGTTGTCATTCCGGACAGCGTCACGAGCATTGGCGAGAGTGCGTTCTACCGGTGTACCGCTCTCACGACCGCAACAGTTTCAAACAGCGTCTCCATGATCAGCTACGGAACATTCATGAGCTGTGAAAATCTTATAAGCGTCACTATCCCCAATAGTGTTAAGAGTATTGGCGAAAAAGCATTTTATAACTGCGGCAGCCTGACCGATGTGTACTATAAAGGCAGTACCGCCCAGTGGAACGCAGTGATGGTCGGCTTAGACAACGACAGTCTGCAAAACGCAAATATCTACTTTGTGCACACTCACAGTTACACGGCAGCAGTCACCGCACCGACCTGCACTGCACGAGGCTACACCACTTATACCTGTTCTTGCGGCGACAGCTATATCGATAGCTACACTAATCCACTCGGTCACGACTATGTAAACGGTATATGCTCCCGCTGCGGGGAAGCAGACCCCAATTACAAGCTGGCAGCTCCTGAACTGAAGATAACCACTTCTTCAGGTAAGCCGAAGGTTTACTGGAATGAAGTTGACGGCGCAGTCAAGTACTGGCTCTACCGTTCAACGGACGGCGTGAATTTTAACTACTACGATACGACGACCTCGACAAACTATACAAACAGGTCGACGACCATAGGCACGACTTACTACTACAAAGTAAAAGCGATAGACGCAAACGACGCACGCTCTGAATTCAGCGTTGTCAAGCGCATCATGTGCAAGCCCGCAGCACCGACCGTGAGCATCAATCGCTCTAACGGAAAGCCCAAGCTGAGCTGGAAGTCGGTTTCCAGTGCAAAGAAGTATTGGGTATACCGTTCGACCGACGGTAAGAACTTCAAGTACTGGGACAGCACGACTAAGACCAATTACACCAATAAGGGCGCTGCATCCGGCACAAAGTATTACTACCGTGTTAAAGCAGTTGCAATCGTAAACGGAAACAATGTTGCCTCTGCAAACAGCAACACGAAGAACATGATTACCACGCTTGCGAAACCGAGCGTCAGCATCACGACCTCGGGCGGCAAGCCGAAGCTCACATGGAAGGCTGTCACGGGTGCGGATAAATACTATATCTACCGCTCGACCAACGGCAAGAACTTCAAATACTGGGAAAGCACCACAAAGACATCCTACATCAACACCGGTGCAAAGAGGAACACCAGATATTATTACAAAGTTAAAGCAGTCTGCGCTGCGAACAGCAATGCAAACTCTGCACGGAGCGCCTCCGTCAGCATCAAAGCAACGAAATAAGTTGCATCAGCTTAAAACGACTCCGGCCGTTTATCCCCAATATACAGGGAACGGCAGCAGATTTTTTCTGCTGCCGTTTTCTTTATAAAAAAATAAAAGCCTCGATCGAAGACCGAGGCTTTAGGTGCGTATATAATTACAGGGTGTCGAGAGCTTGCTTGAGGTCGGCGATTATATCCTCATAGTTTTCAAGGCCGACGCTGAGGCGAATGAGACCGGCTGCGATGCCGGAGGCTTTGAGTTCGTCCTCGGTGTAGGTCGAGTGGGTCATGGAGGCGGGATGCTCGATGAGAGTTTCAGCATCTCCGAGGGAAACGGCAACGGTCACGAGCTTGAGGGAGTTGACGAGCTTTGCACCGGCTGCACGGCCGCCTTTGACTTCGAACGAAATCATGCCGCCAAAGTCCTTCATCTGCTTTGCGGCGATGTCGTGACCGACATGAGCCTCGAGACCGGGATAGTAGACTTTTTCAACTGCAGGGTGGCCATCCAAGAATTCGGCGACCATTTTCGCATTGGCGCAGTGCTTCTGCATACGGATCTCAAGGGTCTTGAGACCGCGGAGAATAAGAAATGCGCAGAAAGGATCCATAACTGCACCGGTCATGTCCTTAAGGCCGAACATACGAACCTCGCCGATAAACTCGGCTGATCCGACTACAAAGCCCGCTATGACATCGCCGTGACCGTTGAGGTACTTGGTGGCGGAGTGAACAACGACATCAGCGCCTAACTTAAGGGGATTCTGAAGGTAGGGGGAGGCAAAGGTGTTGTCGCAAACGACTTTGATGTCTTTGTTATAAGCGTGAGTAATTTCTGCAATTGCGGAAATATCGGTTATCTTGAGATTTGGGTTTGCAGGAGTTTCAAGGTAGACGCAGCAGGTGTTGGGCTTGAGATGAGCCTTGACAGCGTCAAGGTCTGAGGTGTCTATAAAATCAACTTCAACGCCGTAGCGGGTCATGCCGTGGTTGAGCAGGGCGAAGGTACAGCCGTACAGTGTGCCGTCGGCGATAATATGCTTGCCAGCACCTGCGATAGTCCACAGGGCAGAGGAGATAGCGCCCATGCCGGAAGCGGTGGCGACACAAGCCTCGCCACCCTCAAGAGCGGCTACCTTGTTTTCGAGAACGGATGTGGTTGGGTTGCCGAGGCGGGTGTAGATGTAACCGGCTTCCTCACCGGCGAAGCGGTGACCGCCCTGCTCGCAGCTATCGAACACGAAGGTCGAGGTCTGGAATATGGGAGTAGTCAGAGCGCCGTACTGAGTGTCCTTGACATTACCTGCGTGGATGGCCTTGGTGCCAAAGCCATATTGCTCATTATTCATTGTATTTCCTCCTAAATTTTGTTCTTTCCTTACCTAAACTTTAGCATATCTTTCAGCATCAACGGTAATTCTCATTATCTAACACTTACTATATATTCTTGCTATAACCGAAAACGCGAAACTGCCCGAGCACTGCACTGAAATGCATGCTTGGGCAGATGGAATTTAGTTATGCTAACAAAAGATTACAAGAAAACAAACGAAAAACTCGCAGATATATAAAAAACGATTATAGTTAAATTGAATATCAAAGCATCAAACGCTGTCAAGAATGCGGCGGAGGATATCGACAAACCGCTGCTCGAGCTCTGTAAGCGGCAGACCACGCAGGTGAATATAGCCTATGCGCATCTCGTTTTCTGCATCTTCGAGAGGCACACTTATAAGTCTGTCGTCACCATAGCCAACGGGCAGAACTCCGCTGCCGGTAGAAATGCATTCGGTGTGTGCCATTATGTTGTAAATGGTTGCACGGTCGTTGACATAGACGATGCGGGCAAAATCCGACGCTTTGCCTGCAATGGCCTCCTCGGCGTAGTTCATGTTGCTTTCGGATTGCGTGAACATTACATAGGGATACTCAAAAAGCTGATCGACTCGCACCGAACGCTCCTTAGCGAGCGGATGCTCCTTGCTCATGTAGACCTGAGGCTTGATGGTTGACAGCTCGAAGAATTCAAGATGCTTTTCGTCGAGAATACGGCGGATGAAATGTTCGGTCATATTTGAAACAAACATAATGCCAAGATCGCTCTGGCGTGTGCTGACCTCACTGATAACGCTGGACATCTCTGTTTCCTTGAGACTGACATCTACCCTCGGCTCTTCTATCAGATGCAAAAACTCGACAAATGCCTGAGCGCAGAACGGGTAGCGCTGCGAGGATATAGAAAGGCGCACACGATCCTCGGCATTTTGCTCACTGTAATAGCGGTTTATCTTGCGGCTTGCTTCAACGATCGGCGTTATCATCGCAATAAGGCTGCGCCCGTCATCTGTGAGCGAAACTCCACGGTTCGTACGGTGGAACACCGTTATGCCAAGCTCCTTTTCAACCTCGGCAATCGCCGTTGACAGCGCCGATTGCGATATGAAAAGGCTCTGAGCAGCACGGTTAATTGAGCCGCAGCGCTCCACCTCGATAATATAGCTCATTTGCAGTAAAGTCACAGTTATACCCTCCTTGACAAACACCCGATGTTCAGGGAACATCGGGTGTTTCATTATGCGTTTTTACTCTTGTGCATCGTCCTTGCCGAGATAATTTATAAGCAGTTCATGCATAAGCTCATCACGGTCAATGCGGCAGATAAGGCTTCGGGCGTTGTTATAGTTGGTTATATAGGTCGGATCCTCCGACAGGATATAACCCACAAGCTGATTGATGGGATTGTAGCCTTTCACTTTAAGAGAGTTGTATACGGACGACAAAATCTCACGCATCTCGGTTTTGCTGTCGATAACTGTAAATCTTCTGGTTATGTCCTCCATAACTTATCCCTCCTTACGATCAAATATACTTGTTTAGATTATAACCACTTTGGTCGCAAAAGTAAAGAGATTTAGCTGCATAAATTCCCTCGGAAGCCAAATTTAGCGCCATTTAGCGCATCTTTGCACCAAATTTACTCTCAAGAGCGCCCAAAACGGCATTTACTGTCTCCTCGGCGTGCTCATCGGTGAGGGTCTGATCATCGGCACGCATGGTAAGCGAGAAGGCGACGGACTTCATACCGTCGGCGATATGGCTGCCTGTGTAGATGTCGAACAGAGAGCAGCCCTTAAGGTACTCACCGCCGCTTTTCATGATGCAGTCGATAAGATGCGCAACGGGTATCTTCTTATCGCACACGATCGCAATGTCACGGGAGACGGCCGGGAAGCGGGGCAGCGGGGTGTATATGGGATCGGCGCCACGAGCCTTCATAAGAGCGTCCAGCGAGAGCTCAGCGCAGTAGAGTTCGGCGTCGATGCCGTAATTCTGGGCGACCAGCGGGTGAATCTGACCGAACACGCCGATATATTCGTCGCCGCAGTAGACCTTTGCGCAGCGGCCGGGGTGGTACGACGGGTTGTCGGTGCAGGCCTCATAACGAATGCCTTGTGCACGGATATCGGTAAGCACGGCCTCGACAACGCCCTTGAGCGTGAAGAAGGTCGTACCGGCACCGTAAGTACCGAGTGTGAGGTACTTCGACTCTATCGCAAGACCGTCCTTGCCGCCGAGACCATAGGTCCTGCCTATCTCGTAGAGCTTGACAGCCTTATTGCGGAAGTTGTAGTTGCGGGTGAGAATTTCGAGCATGGACGGCAGAGTTGTCGTGCGCATGATGGAGGTGTCCTCACCAAGTGGGTTGAGTATCCTGAAGCTCGCTCTTCTCGGGTCATCGGCTGCCCAGCGGATCTTGTCGTAGTAGGTGGGGGAGATAAACGAGTAGGTGATAATCTCGTCATAGCCGACCGAACGGCACAGGCTG
>OIEG01000892.1_pt1 | contig 11588 bp, 13 predicted proteins | sample 1581751 | NCBI WGS metagenome assembly OIEG01 (sample SAMN01760950, study PRJEB22395) | human gut metagenome | reverse complement strand
CATTGACGCGAATAAGCTGGGCACGGGGGAAGGCAAGCCACCGGTGCTGGAGACGACCGGCGTTGTGTACGTGACAGGCTCGCTGTTCTTCGGCGCGGTGGATGAATTCAATCGCCGCATGGCGGAAATGCCCGCCTACGACCATGTGATCTTCTCCCTGCGCGGCATGCCGAATATTGACGTTTCCGGCGCGCAGGCCGTTTTGGAGCTGTGTGAAAGCCTGCAAAAGCAAGGCAAAACGGTCGCCTGCTGCGGCATGGCAGACGGCGTGCGCACCTATTTTGACCGCACGGGCATCACGGTGCTTCTCGGTGAAACCGCGTACTTCTGGAACGCGGAAGACGCGATTTTAGACCTGCTGAGCGCAGAAATTGCGGAGTAAAATAGAATTATAAATAGTATCACCCCCGTTCCGTTTTGTGCGGAGCGGAGGTGATACTTGTTTTAAAACAAAAACCCGCAGGCGAGGCATACGAGCGTATGCTTTGTCTGCGGGGAAATGTTTGAAAGATTCGCTTTTGCGTCCCTCGAGAAAAATCCTTGCGGATGATTATCTCTTGGAGAACTGCGGAGCGCGACGAGCGGCTTTGAGGCCGTACTGAAATAATCTGTGTGCCGATTTTCTTTGATTTTTCAAGGCTTTTCGGGCTTTTGGATAACGGTTGCCCCATTTATTAACACAGAAAATGAGGGAATTATCAGGCCATTCTCAGTGATTGAATGCTGCATTTACCACACCCGAAAGCCCTTCAGGCTTATTATACTTTACTTTCGCATAAATGTCCATCGTCGTTTTGCTGTTCTCATGTCCAGCCAGATATTGAACTGTTTTAGGATCAACCCCTGCATAAAGAAGATTGGTTATGTATGTATGTCGCAACTGATGGGGCGTCACTTCAAAATCCAGACTGTAAACAATCTTGGGATTGTTCTTTTGATGTCCTCCTAAAGTTGGTGTGACCGTGTACTTGATGCTTTCTCCATTCACATATTTGTAGTATGTTCTTTCTTTTGTGGAACGTACAACCACATACTGCCAAACCCTATGGAATTGCGAATACGAAAGAGGCTGTCCCTTGCTATCAGCAATCACATAATCGGATATTGAGGTGGCCTTGGCTTCCCGCAGGCACTCAACCATGCATTTCGGGATCGGAATATCTCTTTTTGCCGCCTCAGTCTTTAGTACCGAGGAGATCACCGGCCTGTTATGCTCAGTACGCCATGCTCTACGCACAGAAATGTATGGAGTAGGCGCATCAAGAAAAACACAATCCCATTGCAGCGCCAATATCTCCTCTCTGCGCAATCCTGAATACAAACCTATCATGATAAATACATACGGCGGAAGCCCTTTGGTGGTTTCCAAAAGCCTCTTTGCTTGCTCATCTGTCAGTGCTTCTTTCTTTTTTGTTGGTTTCCCGCCTTTAGCAGAAATACCCGCAGAAGGATTATAGTCAAGTAGTTGGCTACGCTCTGCAGAGTAGAAAATACACTTAAAAAGCATATTTACCGTATTATACATACCTTCCGATTTTTTCGATACTGGCACAAGCGCCACTCGAATATCATCTGCGGTCACATCGGACATATACATATGGCCCAGAGGTTTGACGATGTAATTGTTCATCTTGGAGGTATAGCCCCTCAATGTAGCTTCCGAAACCTTTGCTGACTGCATCAACAGCCATTTCTCACAATATTCTGCGACAGTCGGATTGTCTCTGCGGAAAATAGCTTCTTCTATCTGCCGCCGCGCCTCTAATTCTTTTTGATATAGTTCCTCACAAGTCTCAGCATACAAATCGACCCTTTTGCCGTCGGCATCCATAATCCGAGTCCTATAATACTGATGTCCTTTACGCATAACAGTTCCGTATTTAGGAACGCGCTCTTTCTTTTTCGCCATAATAACTCATCCTTTCTCATAATATGTAGTATTTGCATCACCGCTTTCTTTTTACCAAAAAGCTATGAATTCATCAAAGGTGCGAAATATGTAAAAACAAAGAGCGAGGGTCCAAATTCTCGCTCTTTGCCATGCTTCCCATATTCTGCTGCTATGCGGTGCCTGCATCCCATTGGGCAAATGCGCCGCCCATAGTTCTGACAACTTCGTCCGGTCTGTTGTACTTCACTTTTGCGTAAATGTCCATGGTAATCTTGCTGCTCTCATGCCCAGCCAGGTACTGAACCGTTTTTGGATCTACTGAAGCATGGATAAGGTTCGTGATATAGGTGTGACGCAGTTGGTGCGGCGTTACCTCAAAATCCAGGCTGTAAACCACTTTCCCGTTATGCGCCGCTTTCTCTCCAAGTTTTGGAGTGACCGTATGTTTTACACGCACTCCGTTCTCATATCGGTAATACACCCGTTCCTTGGTTGTCCGGGTGACAATATACTGCCAAAGTCTCTTAAACTGCGTGTAGGACAGGGGAACGCCATCCCGGTTTGCAACCACATATTCCGAAGTAGATTTTGCCTTTGCTTCACGCAGGCACTCTGCCAGACAGTCCGGCAGAGGAACATTTCTCTCTGCTGCCTTTGTCTTTAGCTCTGTAAGAATGACGGGTCTGTTATGCTCCGTGTGCCATGCTCTACGAACCGTCAGATAGGGCGCATCTGTGTCCAGATATACAGAATCCCACTGGAGGGCAAGGATTTCTTCCCGCCTCAGTCCTGCATAAAGGCCAAGCATGACAAATACATACGGCGGCAGCCCTTTGATGGCATCAAGGAGCCTGTCCACCTGTTCATCAGTTAGTGCCGTTTTATCCGTTTGAGGAACGCCACCGCCTTTTGCAGTGAGGTAGAGCGTCGGGTTACTGTCAATGACCCTGCTCTCTTTCGCCGCCCGAAAGATGGATTTATAAAGAACAATGACCGATTTATATACGGATTCAGATTTCTTTGATACCGGTACAAGCGCCACCTGGATATCGTCCAGTGTCACATCTGCCATGCACTTATCACCCAATTCACTAATGATATGGCGTCGTACCTTGGATGTATAATCTGTCAGAGTGGTAGCACGCACATGGGCGGATTGCATCATCAACCACTTTTCGCAATATTCTGCAACGGTAGGGGATTTCCTGCGGAATGTGGCATTGTCGATCTTCTCCAACGCCTCCAGTTCCTTGTCATACAGCTCCTCTCGGGTTTTCCCGTAGAGCGACACACGATTGTTCTCCGCATCCATAATTGTAGTTCTGTAATAGGTGTGTCCACCTATTTCAACGGTTCCGTATCTTGGGATACGCTTTCTTTTTGTTGCCAATATCGTCACCTCCAAAAGTATTCACAGCGCTGTTATCCTTGTTTTATCAGAACGAGCCCATTCCATCAAAGATGCGATTGCACCATCATTTGCTGTTTCGCACATTGCGATAGGTCGTCTTTTTTTCCATCGACTTTGCTCGGTGCGTACTTTTGGCGATGTATTCCTGAAGACCGGCATCGGTAAAATAGACGCAGCCGTTCGGCACATATTGAATATAGGAAATCAAACCGCTATTTCTGGCTTCATCCAGCGTGGCGATGCTGATCCCCAATAGTTTTGCCGCCTCCTTACGAGTAATCAGTTTTTCCATATTCAATTTCACTTCCTTCCTATTAAATAAAGCGGTGGAAAAATTTTTTGAGAACAATTAGTCTTTCATTTCTTTCCAACAAGGTAATCAAATCCTCTGCGCTGATTGCAGTAGGTACAGGTTTCTTTCTCTGTTTTGTATGGATCGACCCTTTTCAAATAATAAGCACCCGTGCTGAAGAAATTCTCAACACAGGTGGGACAAAGGCAGAGTGTCATCGTTTTGGGCTTCGGGTCGATCAGCCCCACGCTGACTGCCAGTGCATGGTTCAATTCCTTGATTTGCTTCGGAGACAACTTTCCGATTCTCTTTTCTAATCGGTGCTTGTCAATGGTGCGAATCTGTTCAAGCAAGACCAACGATGGTACTTTCATGCCATGCTCAGTCCCGATTTCATAATGGGTGGGCAGTTTTCGCTTGCCTGCTGTTTTGGTTGTTATGGCCGCTACAATGACCGTGGGGCTATGTTTGTTGCCGATATCGTTCTGTATGATTACAACCGGGCGGCGACCCTCCTGTTCGGAGCCAACGCCACGACCAAGATCGGCGTAATACATCTCGCCGCGCTGATATGTTCTTTTCATCTTTTTGTGACCTCCCTGAATGATTCAGGCGATATGTACCGCCTATGTAGAGAGATTCCATTTGTCCCCGACACCCCGAATCTCTGTGGGCATTCATCGAACGGCTGACAGCGTATCAGCTCCACGGGCCTTTCACCCCCGGCAGGATCTCTGCTTTTCGGCTGCCCCCATTGCCTGCGACGGCTTCGCACCGCAAGGTACTTATCACGCTCGGACTGTGGCTGGACAGGAGTATCATTATCCCTACTGCCTGTCATCGCCATACCGGGAGCTGCCCGGTACTAATAGCCGACTGTTCTCGCTCCGTATCAGACAGGACAGACCTCGAACCGTACAATCAATCAGGTGGCGTTCCCGCTGTCGTTTGCCTGGAACATCATGGCGCAATCGCTAACGTGGCTTATGCTCATCACAAAAGCAATAGGAAAGTATCCGATGAATGGGTATTCGGTTGTCAAGGAACAGCGGATCTTTCAAAAGAAAGACCCCTCACTCTATTTGCCGTTGAGTGAGGGGTCTGATAACCGCTAAAACTTACTTTTCAAGAAAATGTTTCAGCTTTTGAGTATTTTATTTTTCTGCTTATGGCAGCGGGCTGGGAGATGCCCAGAGAGTGTGCAACTTCGCGCTCTGTCATTTCCTCAAAGAAAAGAGCTTCTATCAGCTTTCTTTCCCTTTCCGTGAGTGTATCAAGCGCTTTATACAGCCACTCAATGGAAATCCTGCGTAACACCATGTCCTCAACACTCTCGTGTCGGTCTGCGAACTGCTCTGCATTATCATCCATGAGCCTGTCCAAAGAGTCCTCCCTGCTGGGAATGACCTGCTTGATCTGTCCGTTCTCATCCATAAGGAACCTTTCTTCCTTCAGGTCGCTTTCAAAGTAACGCATTTTCCGATCACCTTTCATGTAGGCATCGTAAACTTCATCCGTCACCTCGACAAATTGACCGCTGACCCATAATCTTTTTTTGTCAGCATCCACGTTATGTACCTCCAATCAATCTGAATTTTTTGAAAATCCAGATTGACGGGAGGGCTGCGACAATGCGGAATATATCTTCTGACATGCAAAAAAATGCGCCCATTACACACTGCATGACAGTGCATAAAAAGCGCATTGCAATTATCTATTTCATTTTTATACTGAAATGTCAGTTCAGTATATGTGCCTGCTTGTCCAGATGGAGGATGCGGGCTTTTTTTGACCGTATACTATCAGGACATATTAGGCTTATCGGATAGGCTCATAATCGCTGCATGATACCAGCAGCGAAGCGCAGGTAAAGCTCCAGCGCATAAAAATACCCCCAATCCAAACTCGGAATCAGGGGCATGAAGAATCAGCCCCTCCAAAACCTCGTTTTTTTTATTGGCGGGGCTATTAACTTAGTTCATATTATTGCGAACCACCAGACCATCTATAATTGAATTACTATGCCATTATAAACATGGCATAAATCCGTAAAATAATAGGTGGAGGTGAACTGAAAGTGCATAATCAACCTGAAACGCTCGGTAGTATTCTCAAAGCAGCGCGTGAAATAGCAGGTATCACCATTGAAGCGCTGGCTGAAAAGGCTGGAATCACTGAGCGATACTTATATCGAATTGAAAACGAAGGCAAAAAGCCAAGCTTCGATGTTCTCTATAAATTGATCCGTGAATTATCCATTTCTGCGGATTCGATTTTCTACCCCGAGAAGCCGTCCAAAGATTCCGAGGTAGAAAATCTCCTCCGTATGCTTTCAGCTTGCGATGAGCGTTCTCTGAAGGTCGTCAAAGCAACTGTAAAAGTTTTAATTGATACCGCGCCTCAAAAGTAGCCGAAAGGCTGCTTTTTTATTCCAGTGACAGACAGTAATCCGTTGTTTCAACTGATTGTGTGTGCCACAGTATCGGTATGTCATTTTTTTGCTCTTTTCGTAATAATGCCACCGATCTTTTCCACCAGTATCGTACCATAGCGCAGGGTTGGCTCGGTCACAATGGCGAAGAGCACAAACAGCATGACACACTCCATCGACATATGCTCAATACCGAATACATCTCCCAGCCATATCCTGAAGCATACCGAGAACACTGCCATCAGGAATGAGAATATATTCTTGACCAGGAACAGGCTCGCAGAGCGCTCAATGTTGTTGACCACCCGCCGGCCTTCCATCACCGCAGATGGCATCGAGGCAAAATCCGATTCCAGTAGAACCAACTGGGAGACCTGTGCCGCCGCGTCACAGCCCGATGCCATGGCAACGGAACAGTCCGCTTCCTTCAGAGCAAGTACATCATTGACACCGTCTCCCGTCATGCCCACAGTATGTCCCGCACTCTGCAATGCCCGGACAAGCAGCCGCTTCTGCTCAGGCGTGACACGCCCAAATACGGTATACTGCTCTGCCCCAGTCCGCAGAGCCTCCTCCGTTTCCAGTGTGGAAGCGTCCACATAGTTCTCCGCGCCAGGGATGCCCGCTTCCGCGGCAATCTGCGAAACGGTCAGGGGGTTATCCCCGGAGATGACCTTGATGGCAACGCCCTGCTGGGCAAAGTAACGGAAAGTCTCCGGCGCATCCCGGCGGATGGGATTGGTCAACAGAATCAGTCCCATGGGAATCACGGGTTCCGTCAATGCCTGTCCGTCCGGTACTCCTTCGTATCTGCCGAACAGAACCGTCCGAAAACCGTCCGCACTATAACTTTCAATCAGCGGACGGTACTTCTCATAATCACTACGCAGGACAAACTCCGGCGCGCCAAGGACATAGGCATCATCCGAAAAAACAATAGCGCAATACTTGTATGTAGAGGAGAAGGGAAACACCGCTTCGGCATCCTTTTTGAGCGGTGTTTTGAAGTAACGCTTCATCGCCTGCATGGTCAGATTCCCCTCGGGCATGGCAGCAATCAGCGTACTGATCTGCGCTTTCAGGCCAACACCCTGGGTTGGATCAAAGCCCTCCATGGGAATGACGCTGCTGACCTGCATTGCCTGCCGCATGCCCCTCGCTTTTCGGTAGGCATCCAGCTTGCCGCCCTGAATCTGCAGAACCGGCTTCAGATTCAGAATGGTTCCGATTGCCGCGCCCGCAGCGGTAACGCGGCCGCTTTTTTTCAGGTATTCCAGTGTGTTCACTGCCACATAGATACTGGCCTCCAAGCCGTCCTGCTCCAGATGCGCAACGATCTCCTGGACTGTTTTTCCTTGGTCGGCCAGATGTTTTGCCTCCAGTGCCGACTGGCGCAGCGTCACGGAAATTCTATGGTTGTCCACCACATGAACGCTTCCGTCGTACTCCTCAGCCAGCATAGCAGCGGTCTGACAGCTGCCGGAAAGGCCGCTGGACATAGGCAGATAAATAATCTCATCATACCGTTCCAGCAGTCCCTCCCAGCAGTCCATCAGAACACCGGGTGCTGGTTGAGAGGTGCTGACACAAGCGTCCTCACGCAGACGTTGAAAGAATTCATCCTGAGAAATGGATTCATTCTCAAAATAGGTTTCATCATCGATGATGACCGGCATTGAAACCAGATAGATTCCATACCTGACTGCTTGCTCAGGGGTAATTCCACTATTCGTATCTGTCAAGATTGCAATCTTTTTATCCATATACGTCTCCTTTATGTGTGTTTGGGTTCATCCCCCAAACGGTGTATAGTTCCGTTCATATCCATTTATTTGCTTACCTGGTTCCTTTTTCGATATACTGTATAAACTGCCGAAGTAATCAGGATATAGGCAAGTTCCGCGCAAAGCGAAATCACAAATTTCGGAGAACGAATATCCTGAATGCTCATACCCATAATGGGATAGGTAATTGCATGGGGAAGTATCCCCAACAGACTTCCCAAAAGGTATTTCTTGTACTCAACATGAACTGCTCCCATATATAAGCTGACCACATCACCGGGCAAGCGAACCATGCGCACAAGGAAAGCAAAGAGGAAATCGTTCTTTGTCCTTAGATCGTGGATTGCTTCTGCTTTTGGGTACTTTGCCCGAATCTCATCCACGGCGGAAGCCCCTGTTCTTCTCCCAATCAGGTATGGCAATGACACCATGATCACTGTTCCGATCAGATTCAGAACAATTGCAACCGGAAGGGGAAAGAGAATCCCGTTTGCGGCATAAAGAAGTCCGGAGTAGATGACGATGCTCAGACTTTTCAAAGCAAACAACGCTAACATTACGATGGCTGCAAGCCATGGATTCTTAGGCGTATAACGCGCGATTCCTTCCGCTGACAGTTCTTCCCGGTGGATAAAGAGGATCACAATGATTCCAACCCATATCAGGCTCAGAACGACATTTCGTGCAGTGCGTAAAGTCTTTTGCTGCTCGCTTCCAGACGGAGCCTGATCCAATATCGCATGATAAAACCGGCCATACATGACAAGGGACAGAAGCATCATCCCGCCGCACAACAACATGAGCGCGGTTGCAATCGCTTGTGGAATATCTACGAAGAGGATCAGGATCATCATGACAGCGTAGAGCACGACTGTACTGAGTTTTCCGTACCATTTTGCACCGTTTATCGTATCTGTGCTCTTCAGCGTCAAATATCCCCACAGAAGCATCAGACATTCTTTTACCGCGAATAAGGCCAGAAGTGCCCACATCCATGTATACCGGGCAATCAGACAGATTACCAGTGCAGCCTGGGTCAGCTTGTCCGCAACCGGATCCAGCACCTTTCCAACATCGGAAACCATATTGAATTTTCTGGCAATTTTTCCATCGATAATGTCTGATGCTCCTGAAATTGTGATTACCATAATCGTAGCCGTGTAATGTTTCTTCCCACAATATAACAAGATGATTAACGGGATAAGAAGGATACGAAACAGACTTATCAGATTAGGAATTGTCAGTATATTTTTCTTGCTGAATCGTTTGTTCTCCATTACCGATGAACGCACAGGGCTGAAGTATGAACTGGTCGGTGACTACTACCTAATCGCCGGGGACGATGAGCCAGAGCAAGAACAAGAGCCAATCGGAATATGGGGACAGCGGCACCTCCGCTATCTCAAGGAGCATCGCCGTGTGCGATATGCCAACCTGCTGACCATCGGCAAGCTGAACGATTACCTTGCAGACCTCAACGAGCAGGCAGAAGCAATGTTTTCTCAGCTTGTAAAGCTGCTTGCCGAAAGGGAAGGCGTAACGGATGTCCTCAAAGCAGAAAACCAGATGCTTTGGGTGCAGAAAATGAACAATCTTCGAAATGCCGCTATGGAAATCGTTTCAAACGAGCTTATCTACCGTTAGAAATGACGGCCATCAAAAAAGAGCATAAATGTGTTTGCAGAAAAGCCGGTGGATGCCGGCTTTCTTTTTCAGCGATGAACCGAAAAAGGCCCACAGGATGTTCTATCCTAATAAGCGGAGGTGATGGAGGTGACTGCAAAACGGGGGCTGTTCTGGTATGTGGACGGGGAATTGCTGTGCTTTCCCGTTTCCGGTGACGAAGCCGATACGGTCAGCAACAATCATCGGCGGTTTTGGGAAACGCTTCCGCATTCCCTTACCGGCGGGATGTCCTACAACTACTTTCCCCGTGAGCGCGTAGAGCTGCGGCACGGAAAAGCCGTCGTCTACCTGCATCCCACGCTCTGCACACCGGGAGTTTATGCCCGGATTCGCCATGCCTTTTCGCTGCCCGATGAGATGCAACTGTCGCTCAAGGCGGACGGAAGCCGGCACTATTGCAGTATTCAGAAGGAACAGGAGGGATGAGCATTGGACATACAGCCAGAGAAAACCTGCTGCTTTACGGGGCATCGCCCCCAATTTTTTCCCTGGGGCAGCAACACCGGTGATCCCGCCGCTGCCAAAATGCTTCGTGCGTTAGAGAGCGAAATTTTGCAGGCCATTGCCGACAGCTATACGACATTTCTCTACGGCGGTGCGCTGGGAGTGGACGCTTGGGCGGCGGAGATTGTGCTGCGGCTGCGTAAGAATCTGCCGCTGACGCTGATGGCGATTCTGCCCTTTCCGGGCTATAACGCCGATGTAACAGAGAATTCCTATCGACAAACTATAGCGGCATCTGACCGCATTCTTTGTGTGGAACCGGTACGGCGGATGGCCGCTTTGGCGGCCCGAGACCGGTATATGATTGACCACAGCAGCCGCCTGATCGCCGTCTACGATGAGCATTCCCGGATCCATAGCGGAACCTGGCGGGCGCTGTGCTACGCAAGGAAAAAGCAACTGGGCATCCGGCAAATTCGCTGGATGGAGTACCTATAAAGAGGCGAGTACAGATGGACATTTTCAGATTTATAGACTCCGCCGACATCCGGCGATACCTGGTGGAAATTCAATACTGATTCAGTACAGAGGAAAAAATGTTCTTGATCTGGTACTGCAAGTCTGCCACACTGAACGAAAAAATCGCCGCATGGCAGGAAATAGTCGGGTATGTGCAGGGTTGCCCTTGGGACTACGCTCAGGATATCCGAGAGCGGGTAGCTGCGTACATCGAACTGCAGGAAGAAATGTTGGGACAGTTTCAGTCGGCAGACAGTTGCGTCTATCAATACAAATTGATAGACAGTTTGACGGGAGAAACTGATTCGGGCAGCGTGTATCGCAGTTACAAGGATTGTCTTGCCGCTGCGATACATGCGGCACATGCTGCGGGCTGCTGCAAACTGGAAATCCGCAAGGAACCGCTCAATGCGGCAGAGCACAGCCGTCGGATAGGCACCTGTCTCTTCAATCAGGACGGTGAGATCATGCAAATTAATTGCCTGCCGACGGATGCCGAAGATATGATGACCTATCTTCTCTTTGAGGAGATGTGGTTTGCATTCCCCACACCGTTTCATAGCGGCGACATTGTCTGCTCTCGGTTTTCTCCGGATGAACCGTTTGTCCTGACGGACATGGTCACTTGGGACTCTGAGCGAATGATGAAGGAATTGCCGCCCAGCGAGTATGACCGGCAGATGCTGGATTGCGCCGACTATACAATAGAACGTCTTCTCTGGCAGGGTGACAGCCGTATCATGGGCGCCTTTGGATACCGTGCAGAAGGTGGCTTGATTCGACGGCAGAAAGCGCCCATCTGTGATTATCTGGACTTGGAATATTACAGGGGATCGCTTGATCAATCTCATAAAATCTTGCAACCTGTCAGCAGCTATCTCAAAGGAAATTGCGGAACGAATTTTTGCTGAACGCATATTGCCTGCTTCGGCAGTCAACACTGCCAGAGCAGGCAGAATGAACAGGAGGAAAAATGGACATTTATCGTTTTATTGATTCCCGCGATTGCGGGAGCACCTACAAAAGCTGAACTATGCATTTACCCCGCCGGAGGCGGCTTTTCTGGTGTATCGGTGCAAAGCCGCCACGCTGGAGGAAATGCGCCTGCAGGAGCAGCAGCAGGGCAACGC
>OIEG01000890.1_pt1 | contig 11594 bp, 10 predicted proteins | sample 1581751 | NCBI WGS metagenome assembly OIEG01 (sample SAMN01760950, study PRJEB22395) | human gut metagenome | reverse complement strand
AGAAATCATATAGTCCATACGTACGTTTCCGTTTGTCTTTACTTTCACGTCATTCCTGGTTTCAAAACCTTTTTTCTTTCTTTATTATTTGACCAGTTAGTAGCTTTACCAGATAAAGTCCAATTTTTGCCATCTAAACTAACATAAACTTCTACATCTTTAATTCTTCCATTTGCTCCACCACTAGGGTCATAAGCAATTTGTGACAATACTCTTTCTTTATCAAAAACTGTTACATAAGCTTTATCTTTTGCTACTTTTCCAAATTTAGTATGCCATGTTGTAAAAGGACTTGCATCTATCATATTTGTTGCAGGTTGGTCATCTTGTGACTCTGCTGCGGAAACAAAATTAATATATTTTACAGGAATATATGTTGTTGTAATATCTGGAATATCCGTAAATTTAAACTCCATAGCTTCTCCTTCTAAATATATTCCATGTGCTTTATAGCGAACTTGTACAACTTTATCTCCCGTAAATTCAATATCACTTGAATAATCTGTCCAAGTAATGCCTCCATCTAAACTATATTCTAGATTTTCTATTTTTCCAATAAAGCGGTTTTCGTCATCGTTTCCATCCAATAACTCATTTGAAATATTTTCACCATTTAAAATGTCTATTATATAAACTTCGTTAGAACCAGATATTTGTACACGAATGTCATTTTCTGCATTAATACTTGCTATTTCTTCTTTTGTAAGTTCAATTTTATGCTCTAAAGTTGTCTTCCAAGTACTTCCTCCATCCAAACTATATCTAACTTGAAACTCATAATCATCATACTTACTATTTATTACTATTTTTCTCGCATCCTCTCCGTCAAATGAAAATGATGCCAATTCAACTAAATTTTCTCCTAGTAAACTTTGAGCAACTTCTTTACATGCATTTGGTTGTAAACTTTCTTTATTAGTTGCATTTAATGCATTATTAAGAGCTTCTGTTTTTAAAATGTCAATTGTTATAGTATCCTCTTGGCTCAAATATGGATATATTAAATTTAATAAGTCAACCATGGCAATTGGATAATATGTATATGTTTGAATAATTTTATTTGCTAATTCTTTCCACTCTTCAGTCGTTTTATTTTCTGTCTTATATAGATTAATTAAATCTTCATATGTATCTAAATTTATATTTAAACACTCTAATGATTTTTCTAATATTTTTTCCTTAATTTTATAATCACTATAAGAATTTGAAATTAAGTTATAATAAAATGATTTTTTATAATTTTCGTAATCATTTAAGGCCCCTTGAGCCAAAAGCAAATAGCTAGAATTATTTGTTCTCATACTATTATAAGACTTATTGCCCCATCCCAAAAGTAACCTATAAATATTTCCGCCATACCAACTTGTAAAACTTTTACCCCATCCAGATATGTTGTTTCCAATATTCCACATACCATTTCCATTATTATCTTGTGTATAATAAAAATATGCTTCATGTCCTGGTTGATATGTACCTACAGCAGGTATCCCATGTACTTTATACAAATTTTGTCCTAGCCTAGAAATATTCCAACATATTCCTCCTGCCTCCATACTCATCCAAGTTTTTACTGTTTTATCTTCTCCAAATGAAACATTATATTTACTTAGTTCATATTTTTCATCATATTTCTTCTTATTAGCCATGTCAAAATATTCTGGTTTATTGTAGCTTGGCAATGGTAAAACATAATTCATATAACTATATGGATTTAACATTGCATTTATATTATCTGGATATTTATCTTCTGAATACCCACGAAGCCAAAGCACTTCTTCATTAGCAATTGAGTCATTCATTACAAAACGCATTAGTTCCATGTTATATGATTTAAATTCTTCTTTTCTTAAAAATAAATTATCATCATATAATTTTTTTACTAATTCAAATCTTTTTACAATATCATAAGAACCAACAGATGTATTAAAACGTAATGGTGATGCTACAATATCACTACTATATGCAATAGCTAAAGCAATTAACATCTTTTTATAAACATATGTATCTCCATCACTACCTATAACATCTTTATAGTTTTTATATAATTGACTAAGTGCATTTAAACAAGTAACTCCATTTTTAATTTCTCCTGAATTTATAAAAAGTTCTAAAGCGTCGCTATCATTTTTTAACCAATTTATGACATTTACTATATCTTCTCCGCCTTTACTTATTGCATCTTGAATTGCCCAAAACCCAACACGATTAACAAACTCTCTTTCTAAAACTAGTTTCAAATTATTCTCATAGTTATAGTCTACATTATTTTTAGAAAGTATTTCATCATAATATTCTAATCTATGAACTCCTTGATATAATTCCGAATTTAAGTCATAATCCCTTTTTACAAGTCTTGCATCACCAAAAACAGAATGATCATTTCCATTGCCTCCATTTTGATCTGCATATAATCTTAGATATTTATAATTAGAAATATCTATATCAACAGCATAAGCACTTTGATTAGATGTAATTGACTCTGACTTATATAGTTCTTTCCATTCTATTCCATCATTTGAAACAGAAATTCTAAACCACACATCTCCTTTTCCATTTTGCGAGCTGTCAATTCCAAGCTTTGCAACAAATCGTGTATATTCATCTGAATATTCTGATATATCATAAGTTAATTGAGACGATGCATGCGCCCCAATTCCTTTATTAAATATTATTTTCGAACCATCTATTATTAAACTAATTTTTTCACCATTTATGTTCTTATCTTTCATAATACTACCATAGCCAGCATAAGACCATCTATTTGTAGTTATGTATTCCATATCTGATAAATAATAAAAATTAATTTCTTCATTTTTCTGTAATGTTTCATCGTGCTGAGCTATTTCTGTATTACTCTCCGCAAACACATTATAAAAGCTTGCTAATGAAAATTGCATTATAAGAATTATCATTAGTAAGCTAATTAAAAATTTTAACATTCCATATTTCTGCATTTTTACTCTTTTCATATTCCTTATTTCTACTCCAATTTATATTTCTTCTGCCCAAATTACCAATCTTCCTGATACATCATCTGTACATGTAGAAAGTGATATTTCTCTTTTTCCTTTTGTGTCTCTTACAGCATATGAAAAATCATTAGCATCTGTTATGTACTTTTTAGTAATTTTATATTCTAATCTTCTGTTACTTAAATCTGTTATATAAATTTTATCTCCTATTGAAAGTTTGTCATTGTTTGAAAAGAACCTACCATCTCTAAAGTTGTGACCTATAATAACATTATTTCCTACTTCATTTAACCCTGGTCCATATATAAATCCTACTGCAACCATAATAGTATCTGCGTTGGCTTCAAGTATTGGATATTCTAAGTCTATTCTAGGTATTTCTATTTTACCATTAACAGCATATCCTTTATATGTTAATTTGTTATTAGATATATTTCCTCCTGTTGTATTATTGGGATTTACATCATTTACTGGCACATTTATTATGTTATTATTTCCTCCTGGAAGCGATCCTATATTAGATCCTTGTTCTTGATTTAAATATTCATCTAATTGTCCTAATATTTCATCACTTTCTGAAGTTTCTTGAGTTTTTTTGTAATAATCTAACGCCATGTATACAATTAAACCTATGATACCCAGTATCACTATAACTAATATTACAGTTAATATTTTATTATACTTACTATTTTTTAACATAATTACCTCTCTTTCCAAATATTATGCCATATGTAAAAATGATAAATCATATTTTTTCAATTTAAATACTTACATAATTAATTATAACATATTTTTATATATTTTTCTACATAATATTTGGTATTTTCTGTTGTTGTCTTATATAACTAATTGCAAATTTTTGTACCTAATTTTTTTCCAGCAATTATATGAAAATGAATATGCATTACTTCTTGACCACCATTTTCTCCACAGTTTGCAATTACTCTAAAACCATCTTTGTCTATTTTTAAATCTTTTGCTATTTTATTAATAGCTTTAAAAATTTCTGCAACTAAATAGCTTTCTTCTTCTCTTACATCTACTAATTTTTCAATGTGCTTTTTAGGAATAACCAAAACATGAATTGGTGCAACTGGATTTATATCCTTAAAAGCAAGTATATTTTCGTCTTCATAGATTTTCTCGGATGGAATTTCCCCTTTTATAATTTTACAAAAAATACAACTTTCCATAATTAAAATCCTTCTTTCATTAGAATTATAAACTGACTTTTTTTGTTTTAGCTTCTAATTATGAGTATATTAAATAATAAGCAAATATTAAAATTGTCAAGTGTTATAAAACATCTCATAATATTATACACAATTTTGATACAATTAATTAAATATTTACATACTTTGCCTCTTTTACTCTAATATAGCTTTAATTCTTCTTACGCCTGCTGAGCTTGATTCTTCTTTTAATATTTTAAATTTTCCAAGCTCTCCTGTATGTTTTACATGAGGTCCTCCACAAATTTCTTTGCTAAAATCTCCTATAGTATAAACCTTTACCTTATCCCCATATTTATTCTCAAATAGTCCTGTTGCTCCAGAATTTTTTGCTTCTTCCACTGTCATTTCTTCACATGTTACAGGCAAATCTCTTTTTATCTGCTCATTTACAATATCTTCTACTTCTTTTAATTGTTCTTTTGTCATTTTTTCTGGATGAGAAAAGTCAAACCTTAATCTTTCTGTTGTTATGTTTGAACCTTTTTGTTTTGCATGCTCTCCTAAAACTATTTGTAAAGCCTTATGTAATAAGTGTGTTGCTGTATGATATTTTATTGTTTGCTCATTTTGGTCTGCTAACCCACCTTTAAACTTCTGCTCGCTTCCCATTCTAGATTTGTCTTGATGTTCTTTAAATAATTTGTCGAATTCTGTCATGTCTATTTTAAAACCTTGCTCTTCTGCCAAGTCTGCTGTAATTTCTGGTGGAAAACCATATGTTTCATATAATTTAAAAATAGTTTGTCCATCTACTATATCTTTATTTTCTTGTTTTAATTTTTGAATAGCTTTTTCAAACTCTCTTTCACCATGTGATAATGTTTTTACAAACTTATCTTTTTCTTCTAGTATAACTTGTTTTATTATTTCTTTATTTTTATCTAAATCTGGATACATTTCTTTTAATATTTCAATATCCAAATCTATTAAACATCCAAGTTCATCCAAACTTATTTGTAATTTATTTAAGTGTCTTGTCATTCTTCTTATTAATCTTCTTAAAATATATCCTCTATCTATATTGCTTGGTCTACCACCATCTGATATTATCATCATGCTAGAACGTAAATGCTCTGCGATAATTCTTCTACTTTTTATATCATCTATTTTTTGTAAACTCTCTAATTTTTCCATTATCGGTTCAAATATTTCTGTATCAAATGGTGTTGTTTTTCCTTGAAGTAAGAAAGTTATTCTTTCTAGCCCCATTCCTGTATCTACATTTTGTTGTTTTAGTTTAGAATATGTTCCATCTTTAGATTTATAATATTCCATAAAAACATTATTCCAAATTTCGACATATTTTCCGCAGTCACAAGATGGTTGACAATCTTTAGAACATGGTTCTTTTCCAGTATCATAAAACATTTCTGTATCTGGTCCACATGGTCCTTCTTCCCCTGCTATCCACCAGTTATCATCTTTTCCATAAAAATAAATTCTTTCATCTGGTATGCCAGCTTTTCTCCAACATTCAGCTGTAACTTCATCTCTAGGAGCATCTTCATCTCCTGCAAAACAAGTTACAGAAATTTTATCTACCGGAATTCCCAACTCTTTAGTTAAAAATTCAAAGCTCATACTTACAGCTTCTTCTTTAAAATAGTCTCCTAAAGACCAATTTCCAAGCATCTCAAAATATGTTAAATGTCTATTATCTCCAACCTCTTCTATATCATTGGTACGTACACACTTTTGATAATCTGTAAGCCTTTTTCCTTCTGGATGTTTTTCTCCTAAAAGGTATGGAACTAGTGGTTGCATACCAGCTGTTGTAAATAATACAGATGGGTCATTTTCTGGAATTAATGGTGCACTTGGAATAACACTATGACCATGATTTTTAAAAAAATTTAAATATTTATTTCTTATTTCTATTGCTTTCATTATTTTGCTCCTTTTAACCATAAACTTATGTACAATTATATAATATAAATGCCTATAAATCAATAGATTATAGGCATTTAAGTTTTATTTATGAATTTTCTTAATTACTTAAACATATTATATGTACAATATCTGACATACCATACATATTTTTGACATTCCCCCATATTACTAAATTGCGACCAAGACCGGACGGAACGAATAATGTCCGACTTTTTCACCACTACTGCTACCGAAACAGAAAGCACCTGTAATCATACCAATAGAATAATCACCTCCACGTCCAAAGAAAGGATCACTCGTGTAAGGAAATGGAGAATAGTCATTGTACCATGAACTATTATTGCTATTACCATTTGCACTTGTCTCGTAAACTGCATCTCCATATTTTCCTGAGTTTGTACTATAGTTATTTTCTCTATTATCTGTACTTCCTTTACTATACATATTCTTCGTCTTTGATTCCCCATTTACTAGACTACTCCCATATTTTGTTAAGTTGCTATTTCCATTGTCTACATATGCTGCTACATATTCATGGGCTCCTCCACTCATATCATATACTCCATATACAGTTCCGGTTGTACTTGCTTTTACTCCTTGTGTACTTGTATAATCTGTCGTTGTTCCTACATCTGCATTAGCAATTGCATTATTTCCTGCTGAACCTGTTATAAAACTACTACTATTATTTATCCATAATTCTTCATTTTCTTTTCCATATTTGCTTTTACTTAAATATGCTACTGCTCCCCATTCATCATTTTTCATCATATGACTATTTAATATACTATTATAGTTTTTACATACTGTATACATATTTCCTATTTCTATATTTCTCCAACTTGATACCCCTGGTTTTACTTGTAATGTTTTTGTTGTTACATTATCTCCACTATTATTGCTATTTCCTTCTTTACTGCTTGCTTCAAATTTTGCTACCCATAACCCACTTACTTCTTGTCCATAGTTAAATGCTGGATGTACATTCCATTTTCCTTGTCCACTTACATTATCCCATGTGCTTGTTCCATCATATGCTACATTACTACTATCTTTTAAGAATTTTATTTCTATTGTTCCTCCTGTTACACTATTTGTATGATAATTATCTGCTATTTGGTATGCATATCTTGGTATCCATACCCACATACTTCCATCTTCTGTCATTGCATTTGCCCATTTCTTTGCTGTGTAATCATACCACTCTTGGTCACTTCCTGTTGTTTCAATCCAATCATTTTTTGCTTCATCCCATTTTATTGCTGTCATCCCTTCTTCTAAGTTTGGCGTATTTACTCCTTTTTCCTCACTATAACTTCCATCGCTTGGTAATGTTGGCTCTGGCGGGGTTGTTTCTTCTCCACTTCCACCTGTTCCATTTAACATATTTTCAATAGTTGTACCTAATCCATTCATTTGCTCTTGTTCATTTATTGCTGCTTGGTTTGTTTTTTCTGCCGCTTCTTTTGCTTTTGCTATTATTCCATTTTCACTAAACACCAAACTTATTGTTATTCCTGCTAATATTAAAAGAACTACAATTGTCACTACCAGTGCTATTAGCGTTATTCCGCTTATTTTACTTACTGTTTGGCTTTTTAATTTTTTATTTTTTACATTGTTAAGTTTTAACTTCTCTACACACATCATTGTTTGTTTTTTCTTTTTTATTTCTGTTCCCACGTTCTTCCTCCCATTATTTCTTTTGTTATTATTCCACAAAATTTATTTATTAATCATATTTTTATTGTCTTGTTTAATTTTATTCTTTTTTGTTACTTTGTTTACTGGTTTTATCGTTTCATTTACTGTTTCTTTTTATATTTTGCTGTTTTATTTTATTACTTTATTCTATATGATTAATAAATAAATGTGGAACAATTTGTTACTTTATGTTTTCTTGTGCAGAATAATTATATTATCTCGTTATGAGATTGTATGTTTCTTTTTGGTTACATTTATATTACATTTTATTTCAATTTTCATCTTATTATAACTGTACTTTTAAACACTGTTAAAAAAATGAAAAACTAATGCGTTTTTCATTTACACACTAGCTTTTTATTTTTAAGTATATTTTAATAATTAAACCAATTATAATTATTTGCTTATAAATCTCCATATTCCTTTAAAATTAATATTTTCAACTACTATTTTTTTATATTTGTTTTTATACTATTTCTCCTATTAGTTCTAATCCATCACTTTGCATAATTTTTACATTTCTAATCTCATTTTCTAATTGCTTTTCTATTTTTAATTCTTTTTTGCTATCCTGTTCTATTTTTTCTTTTATCTTTACCTTAACAACTCTATAATTTGTAGTATGACCTTTTACATATTCCCCACATTTTTCTTCAAAAAGCACACTAAGTGTTTTTCCAATGCTTGCATTGTTAAATTCTTCTTCGTATTTATCAGAAAGTTCTAGTAACTTGTTACTTCTTTCTTCTTTTACATTTCCGTTCACTTGATTTTCCATAACTGCCGCTTTTGTGCCTTTTCTTGGTGAATATTTAAATACATGTATTTTATATAATTTAATCCTTTTCAATAGTTCATAAGTTTTGTTAAACTCCTTATCTGTTTCCCCTGGAAATCCTACTATTATATCTGCTGTTAAAGCTGCATTTGGGAAAAATTTTCTTATTCTTTCTGTCGCTTTCTCTGTTTCTTCTGCTGTATACTTTCTATTCATTCTTTTTAATGTTTCTGTACAACCACTTTGTAAAGACAAATGGAAATGGTCACAAACCTTTTCTAACTTGCTTAGTCTTTCTACAAACTCCTCTGTAATTATTGTTGGTTCTAGCGAGCCTAGCCTAATTCTTTTTATTTTAGGTATTTTGTTTATATCTTCTAATAAATCTATAAGTCTGTAGTTTTTTAATTCTTTCAATTCATATTTTTCTGAACTTACATTATCTAAATTCTCTAATTTTTTTACAATCTCTACATTTTCTATTTTAATATTTGGGATATCAATTTCATCCGGTTTATTTACTTTATACTCCTTATTTAATTTTTTATTCATATATTTGTTTTCTTGATCTTTCACATTTTTATATGCAAAGTCTGTACCATAAGCAGTCAAATTTATTCCTGTTAAAACAACCTCTTTTATTCCATTTTCCGAAATTTTTTCTATTTCTTTAATTATATGTTCTGGATGTCTACTCCTAACTCTTCCTCTTGCATATGGAATAATACAATATGTACAAAATTGATTGCATCCATCTTCCACCTTTATTACAGCTCTATTTCGTTCTGTATGTGTAATTAAACCAAACTCCTCATAATTATCTGTTGGCATCATATTTGAAACAGATATTATTTTTTCCTTTTCTACTAAATACCTTTCAACATATTCCACTATATCCTTTTTTTCCTTAGTACCAAGGATTAAATCTATATCTTCTATTTCCTCTAATTTTTCTCTTGCCACTTGAACATAACAACCAACAGCTACCAATATCGCATCTTTATTTTGCTGTTTAACTCTCCTTAACATTTGCCTTGACTTTTTATCTGCAATATTTGTAACTGTACATGTATTTATTACATATATTTCTGCTTTAGCTTCAAAATCTACAATCTCATATCCTGCTTCTATAAATTTTTGCATCATTGCATTTGTTTCATACTGGTTTGTTTTACAACCGCAAAGTACAAAAAGCTACTCTTCTTTTTTCCATGATAAACTCCTTAAAATAATACTATTTTTTATTTTAAGCCTCTTTTAATATTTTTTCCAAATCCATCTTTAACTGTATTATATCATCTGTTATAATATCCCAAATTAAATTTAAATTTATACCTTCATAGTCATGAACAATTTTGTTTCTTAAATTTTTTATAATAATCCACTCTATATTATTATATCTTTCCATAGTTTCTTTAGTTATATTTTTAACCAGTTCACCTATTTGACTAATAGCAAAAACAGTAGCATCAACTTTTTATTCGTTACGTGAAAATGTTTCAAAACTACACCCTTCTGTGTATTTTAATGCCTTGTTTATATATTCTATCATCTTTTTTAATGACATATATTCTTTATTTTTCATACACAATCACTCCTGTTTTCCTTATCTCTTTATCTATTAATGAATTTTCTACTATCTCATATTTTTCAAAACCATCAATTTCTTTTTGTAATTTTTCTTCAATTTGACATATTAATTTTAGCAGTGCAAAGCCCTTTAATTTTGACTTTGTATCTATTATTAAGTCTATATCACTATCTTTAGTAGCATTTTTCTTAGCATATGAGCCAAATAAAATAACTTGATAAACTGGCTTATCTTTTAATATTTCTGACAATATCTTTTTTATTTCTTCGATTGTATAAATTTTCTCACTCATATTCTCCTCCTTATTTAATAATATAGTAATAGTATATTTATTAATCTCATTTTCCTATATCTTAATATACCATATTCTTTTATAAAAATATAGTATTATAGCAAAATTTATTACATAACAAGAGAGCGGTCTCAGAAATCTAAAACCACTCTCTATTTGAAAACTTCAATGAAATGCAACCGTTGCTGTGTACATTACTCCCAATACTGCCCATAAGGAAACACTTACTGTCAAAATTAATCCTGCTTTATTTTGAAAAATTTTTCTTAGCATTTTCTCTACAGCTGGAAACTTTATCTGAATAAATGTAATCACTAATCCTATAAAGATACAAAATATGTACACTATTCCACCTAGCCGAAGAATTGTATCCAGTGCTTTAATCATATTCATTCTCCTTTTCCAAAAAACAATACAATTATTATAACACCAAATTAACCAAAAATCAAATTATGTAGTAATTTCATATTACATAATAATAAGCTAGAAATATAGTATTTTTGCAGTGAAGCAAAGTCTTTAAATTTGTGTTTTGCACAAATTTAAAGTAGCCATGCGTCCGTAGCTGAACAAAAAAATCACTATATTTCTAGTTCTTACATATTAAATATTTATTAAATTATTAATACATTGCACCCATATCTGCTGCATTGTCATGTCCTCCGCAGCTGCATTCTTTTGGTTCTTTCTTATCTGTTACTAAACTCTCTGTTGTTAAAATCATAGAAGCAATTGATTCAGCATTTTGTAAAGCGCTACGAGATACTTTAGTTGGATCAACTATTCCTGACTTCTTCATATCAACATATTCTTCATTTGCAGCATCAAAACCTATACCTACATTACTTCCTTTTACTTTTTCAAGTATAACTGCTGGTTCTAGTCCTGCATTTATTGCAATTTGTTTAACTGGCTCTTCTAAAGCTTTTAATATAATCTTTCCACCAAGTTTTTCATCTTCTTTTAAGCTTTCTACTACTTTCTCTACTTTTGGTATAATGTTAACATATGATGTTCCTCCACCTGCAACAATACCTTCTTCTACAGCTGCTTTAGTTGCAGAAAGTGCATCTTCTATTCTTAGTTTTTTGTCTTTCATTTCAACTTCTGTAGCTGCTCCAACGCCAATTAC
>OIEG01000885.1_pt1 | contig 11646 bp, 9 predicted proteins | sample 1581751 | NCBI WGS metagenome assembly OIEG01 (sample SAMN01760950, study PRJEB22395) | human gut metagenome | reverse complement strand
CCGTGAACGGCTTGCCAGTCTTCGAGCTCGTGCCGCCCTCAAACACGGCGTCCTCATAGTCGGCGATCGCCTCATGGATGCCGCCGTCCTCGTAGGCCCGGGACGGGAACACATGGCCGTGCCATGTCTGCACGAGCGAGGGCATACCGTTTTTGGCACAAAGCGAAAACAGCTTCTCCTGCACGAGATCGTAATCCTCAAAGCGGTCGGTGGTGCGGGTGGAGTTAAGTATCCAGTTGCCGATGTAAACCATGTCGAGCAGCCTGCGAAATTCTTTGCCTGTCAGATCTATATTCAAAGTCACGCCTCCGATCAAAAATTATCGTCTGTTCATTATATCAGATTTGCCGTCCCAATTCCACACTAAAAAAGCCTTGTAATTTACTGCGATTTAGCATATTATATTACAGTTAGAGTAATTTGGAGTATTATCGCTATGAATAATAAGCCCATAGGCGTGTTCGACTCCGGCTTGGGCGGCCTTACCGCCGTGCGTGAGCTGCGCCGGATAATGCCAAACGAAAACATAATATACTTCGGCGACACCGGCCGTATGCCCTACGGCGGCAGACCGAAACAGCAGATCCGCACCATCGCAAGGCAGAACATCGCCTTTGCCGAGAGCTTCGGCGTTAAGGCGATACTCGCCGCCTGTGGGACGATATCGAGCAATGCGCCCGATATTCTCGCAGAGAATGCGACCTTCAGCATAGGCGTTCTGACCCCGGGTGCTCGTGAGCTTGCCGGGACCGGCAAAAAGCGCCTCGGCGTTATCGCAACGAAAACGAGCATCGAAAGCGGCGCATTTCAGGCGGAGCTGAAAAGGCTTTGCCCCGATGCCGAGGTGACGGCCGTGCCGTGCCCCGAGTTTGTCCCGCTGATCGAAAGCGGACACATTTCCGCAGACGATGCGCTCGTTGCCGATGTGGTCAAAAGGACGCTTGAGCCGGTGAAAAGCGCAGGTGTCGAGGCTCTGCTTTTAGGCTGCACGCACTACGGCATAATCGCCGAGGCGATAAGCCGCTATATGCCGGAAACGGTGCTCGTTGCCGCCTCCGACGCTTCGGCGAGGGCGCTGCACGCTTATCTTGCCGAGCACGATGCACTCTCGGACGGCCAAGGCTCGGAGCGGTATTTCACCTCCGGCAGCACCGAGGATTTCATCAGACTTGCGCCGGTGCTTTTGGGCGAGCTAAAGGGCGATGTTGGCTTTGTTGAGCCTGCGCCGTTGGAGGATACGCCATGAGAGCGCTCATAACAGTCTCCGGCATTCAGGGCATCGCCGGTGACGACACGGACACCATCGAGCTTGTGACCGAGGGCTATTACACACGCTCGGAAAACGGCTTTGAGATGTACTATCTTGAAAGTGAGCTGACCGGACTTGCCGGAACGGCGACAAGGGTCGTGGTCGAGCCCGACCGTGTCACCGTCGAGCGCAGCGGAACGCTCAACGCCCGCATGGTATTCATACCCGGGCAAAAAAGCAGCTTTTTATATGATACCCGGTTTGGCTCGGCTACACTCGAGGTCGAAACCAAGAAGATAAATGCACGGCTGGACGACTTTGGCGGCGAGCTTTGCATCGACTACACGGTCAACATGGAGCACACCGTGTCCAGCAAAAATCAACTCAAAATCAGTGTAAAGGAACAGAGATAAAATGGCAAACATGATTCAGATGGCCAAGGAGCAGATAACGAAGCTTGTAAACGACGCATACCTTGCCGCCGCCGCGAAGGGCGAGCTGCCCGAGGGGCTGACTCTCAACGGCAGCGTCGAGATACCCAAGGACACCGCAAACGGCGATTACGCCGCAAACTTTGCGATGGCAAGCGCAAAGCTCATGCGTATGCCGCCGAGGAAGGTCGCCGAGACGCTTATTGCGAATATGCAGCTTGACGGTAGCTGGTTTTCATCCTGCGAGGTCGCAGGCCCGGGCTTTATGAATTTTCGCATGGGCGACAAGTGGTACGGCGATGTTGTGCGCCTTGTAAACTCGGAGGGCGCAGATTACGGCAGCTGCGATATCGGCAAGGGTCAGAAGCTCATGGTCGAGTTCGTTTCCGCAAACCCCACAGGCCCAATGCACATGGGCAACGCCCGCGGCGGCGTGCTGGGTGACGCACTGGCTTCCGTTCTGCAAAGAGCGGGCTACAATGTCTGGCGTGAGTTCTATGTAAACGATGCCGGCAATCAGATCGAGAAATTTGCAGGCTCCATCGAGGCTCGCTGCCTCCAGCTCGTCAAGGGCGAGGACGCCGTCCGGTTCCCCGAGGACGGCTATCAAGGCGACGATATCAAAGAGCTTGCACGCCTGTTCTGCGAAAAGTACGGCGAGAGCTGGATGGATAAGACCAAGGAAGAGCGCCACGAGATGATGGCAAAGTTCGGCCTTGAGCACAATCTGCCCAAGATGAAGTCAGACCTTGAGCGCTACGGCATCAAGTACGACGAGTGGTTTTATGAATCGAGCCTGCATGAGTCGGGCTATGTCGCCGACAGTGTCGCCAAGCTCGCCGAGCGTGGCTACACATATGAAAAGGACGGCGCACTATGGCTCAAGACCTCCGAGATACTGCGTGAGAACCTGCTCAAGGCGGGCAAAAAGCCCGAGGATATAGACAAGCTCGAGCTCAAGGACGATGTCCTGCGCCGTGCAAACGGTTTCTACACCTATTTTGCCGCCGACATCGCTTACCATCGCAACAAGTTTGAAAAGCGTGGCTTCGACAAGGTCATCAATGTCTGGGGCGCAGACCACCACGGCCATGTCGCAAGGCTCAAGGGCGCAATGGACGCACTGGGTCTCGACGGCGAGCACAGGCTCGATATCGTACTCATGCAGCTTGTCAAGCTCACCCGCGGCGGCGAGGTCGTGCGCATGTCCAAGCGCACCGGCAAGGCGATATCGCTGTCGGATCTTTTAGACGAGATACCCGTCGATGCCGCCCGCTATTTCTTCAACTCCCGCCCCGAGTCGCCCGTGGAGTTCGACCTTGAGCTTGCCCTGCGTCAGGACAGCGAAAACCCCGTGTACTATGTCCAGTACGCCCACGCAAGAATCTGCACCCTCGTTGCAGCCCTTGCCGCCGAGGGTCACGCCGTGCCGAATGCCGATGAGGTGGACTTTGCACTGCTTTCGACCGATGCCGAGCGTGAGCTCATCAAGCAGCTTGCCGCCCTGCCGGAGGAGATTCGCCTTGCAGCCCGTGACTATGACCCGAGCCGCATAAACAAGTATGTCACCGAGCTTGCCGCCCGCTTCCACCGCTTCTATAACTCCTGCCGCATCAAGGGAGCAGAGTCCGATGTGCTCGAAGCAAGGCTCTGCCTTGCCGACACCGTGCGCAAGGTCATTGCGGTCTCGCTGTCGATAATCGGCGTTTCCGCCCCCGAAAAAATGTGACCAAATGCAAATTAACTGTCCCCCGAGCAGAATTTACGGCTCGGGGGCGTATTTTTGCCGGAAAAAAGCAGAAAAGTATTGTAATTCAATGCTTTGAGTGCTAAAATACATTTTCGTGTTGAATTTAGATTAGGAGTTGGAGTTTCTATGAAAAAACTCAGAAATGTGGCGATAATCGCCCATGTCGACCACGGCAAGACCACTCTCGTTGACGAGATGCTCAAGCAGAGCGGCGTCTACCGTGAAAATCAGGAGATCGTTGAGCGTGTAATGGACTCCAACGACCTTGAGCGTGAGCGTGGCATCACCATCATGGCGAAAAATACCGCCGTGCAGTACGGCGATACAAAGATCAATATCGTTGACACCCCGGGACACGCCGACTTCGGCGGGGAGGTCGAGCGTATACTCAAGATGGTCAACGGCGTTATCCTGCTTGTCGATGCCGCCGAGGGCCCGATGCCGCAGACCCGCTTCGTCCTGTCGAGGGCACTTGAGCTCGGTCACAGGGTCATCGTCGTTGTCAACAAGATAGACCGCCCCGACCAGCGTATCCACGAGGTCATCGACGAGGTGCTCGAGCTTCTCATGGACCTTGACGCTACCGACGAGCAGCTTGATTCCCCGATGCTGTTCTGCTCCGGCCGTCAGGGCACGGCAAGCTATTCCCCCGATGTCCCCGGCAAAGACCTCAAGCCGCTGTTTGATACCATCCTTGAGTACATTCCCGAGCCTGAGCAGGATGTCGACAGCCCGTTCCAGATGCTCGTTTCCAGCATTGACTACAACGAGTATGTCGGCCGTATTGCGATAGGCCGCATCGAGCGTGGCGTTATCCGTCAGAATCAGGAGATCGAGGTCTGCAACTACCACAATCCCGATGCTCCGACCATGAAGGCAAAGGCCGTCTCGCTGTACGAGTTTGACGGACTTAACAAGGTTCCCGTCACCGAATCGTCTGCGGGCAATATCATCGCCATGAGCGGTATCGGCGATGTCACCATCGGCGACACTATCTGCGCCAAGGGTGCGGCCGAGCCTCTGCCGTTTGTCAAGATCTCCGCCCCTACGCTGGAGATGACCTTCTCTGTTAACGACAGCCCCTTTGCAGGCCGTGAGGGCAAGTTCGTCACCTCCCGCCAGATCCGTGACCGCCTCATGCGTGAGACGCTCAAGGATGTCTCTCTGCGTGTCAGCGATATGGAGGGTGCGACCGACAGCTTCAATGTTGCAGGCCGCGGCGAAATGAGCCTGTCGATACTCATCGAGACCATGCGCCGTGAGGGCTACGAGTTCCAGGTCTCGCCTCCCCGTGTGCTCTACCGTGAGATTGACGGTGTTACCTGTGAGCCTATCGAGCGTGTCGTCGTCGATGTTCCGTCCGATTACATGGGCTCTGTCATGGAAAAGTTAGGCGCTCGCAAGGGCGAGTTTGTCGAGATGCTGCCTGTGGGCAGCCGTGTAAAGCTGACCTACCTTATCCCGTCCAGAGGACTTTTCGGCTACCGCAACGAGTTCCTGACCGACACCAAGGGTGAGGGCATCATGGCCTCCGTCTTTGAAAAGTACGAGCCGTACAAGGGCGATATCGCCCGCCGCAACACCGGCTCACTCATCGCATTCGAGACCGGCGAGGCAGTTGCCTACGGCATCTGGAACGCTCAGGAGCGTGGTGCGATGTTTATAAGCCCCGGCACGAAGGTCTATGCCGGCATGATAGTCGGCGTGTGCCCGAAGAGCGACGATGTGGCGGTCAATGTCTGCCGCACCAAGCATCTGACTAACACCCGTGCTTCCGGCTCCGACGAGGCGCTGCGCCTTATCCCGCCCAGACAGATGAGCCTTGAGCAGTGCCTTGAGTTCCTCGCCGACGACGAGCTTCTTGAGGTCACGCCCAAGAATCTGCGTCTGCGCAAGAGCATACTCGACCACGGCCTGCGCATGAAGACCGTGATGCGCAACAGATGAGAATAAAAAAATCCCGCTCATGTGAGCGGGATTTTTCGTTTATAGCTTACTTTTCGAATTCGGCAGCGGTCTTGGCTGCAAGGCGTGCGTTGTTCAGAACGAGAGCAATATTGCTGTCGAGACTGTCGCCGCCGGTGAGCTCCACGACCTTTGCAAGCAGGAACGGGGTGGTCTCCTTGCCCTTAATGCCCTTTTCGGAAGCTTCCTTTATGGCCTGATCGATCGCTGCGTCGATGACGGCCTTATCCATGGAATACTCCTCGGGGATGGGGTTGGTGACGAGCATGCCGCCCTTCAGACCGAGATCTCTCTGAGCCTTGAACATGGCTGCAAGCTCCTCGGGGGAGTCGGCACGGTAGTCAACGCCGAAGCCGCTGTGGCGGGTGTAGAACGCAGGCAGCTCGTCCGTGCCGTAGCCGATGACGGGAACGCCCTTGGTCTCAAGATACTCGAGCGTCAGGCCGAGGTCGAGAATGCTCTTCGCACCTGCGCACACGACCATGACGGGGGTGTTGCCCAGCTCCTCAAGGTCGGCGGAGATGTCCATGGTGACCTCTGCGCCACGGTGCACGCCGCCGATGCCGCCGGTGGCAAAAATGCTGATGCCTGCCATGTGGGCGATCATCATGGTGGTGGTGACGGTGGTGGCACCGTCTGCCTTGCGGGCGACGAGGGCTGCGATATCACGGCGGCTGGTCTTGGCAACATTTCTGCCGGACTTGCCGAGATATTCGATCTCGTCCTTTGACAGACCCGCTTTCAGTCTGCCGCCTATGATGGCGATGGTGGCGGGGACTGCACCGTTTTCACGGATGGTCTGCTCGACGAGCAGAGCGGTCTCCACATTGCGAGGGTAGGGCATACCGTGAGAAATGATGGTGCTTTCAAGAGCAACAACGGGCTTGCCGCTGTTGAGAGCTTCCGCTACCTCGGGTGAAATATCAAGATACTTATTCATGCTTTTGCCTCCTTGGTGTCATTTGAGAAACGCTGCAATCCCGGTGACGGTGCCGTGCTCAAAGGATAAGTACACGCTCACCTTGCCGTTTGAAGCGCTGCAGTAATTGTAGCCGCCGTTTTTTATGCTGTATCCGTAGTCGAGCAGCGAGGTCTTTGCGGCAAGCTCATTATCGCCTGTGCGGATACCCATGACCGAATAGTATTTCTCTGTTGTGGAAAAGCCCACTACGCGGCAATCGTCAACATTGCCGACCGGGTAATAGCCGAGATAATAGCGGGTGTTTGAGCCGAGGCTCTTGATCCCGCTGCCGTTATCGTCGGTAAAATACTCAAAGTGCTCCGGATCATAGCTCCTTGCGTCTTTTACGTTCGTGATGCCGTCGATACTGCCGCCGAGCTTCCAGTCCATCATTGAAGCGGAGTTAAACTGCGTAAGCTCCGTAGCGCCGGTGCGGCTGAGGATATACACTGCGGCAGCGGCAATGACGAGCAGCACCGCTATACATATAAAAATATGCTTTTTAGTGAGTTTCTTCATACATTTGATCTTCCATACTATAATTCGGTTCTCGTCAGCTATAATACCCACTAAAAGCAAAAATGTCAAGCAGTGAAAGCACTCTGCCAAGTTTATCGTGTAGCAGATTCAACAGCAAGCTGACAGCGCTTGCGGTATATTGATATGGCAAGAATTTTTTACGGAGGCATCGGCATGATAAGAAGAGTAATTGAGATAGACAAGTCAAAGTGCAACGGCTGCGGAGCCTGCGTCCACGCCTGCCACGAAGGGGCGATCGCACTCGTAGACGGCAAGGCGCAGCTTATGCGGGATGACTACTGCGACGGACTCGGCGACTGTCTGCCCAACTGCCCGACGGGCGCTATAAGCTTTGTCGTGCGTGAAGCGGCGGCGTACGGCGAGGCGGCGGTCAAGGGAAATATGGCAGCGAAGAAAACCGCCGGCCGCCCGGGCTCGATGCCTGCACGCATACAGGTCAAAAAGACAGACGCCGGCGACTGCCCCTCGCAGCTTTCCAACTGGCCCGTGCAGATACGGCTTGCACCGATAACGGCGGAGTATTACAACGGTGCTGACCTTCTGGTCGCTGCCGACTGCTCGGCATACGCCTACGGCAATTTCCACCGTGATTATATAAGCGGCCGTGTCGTGCTCGTCGGCTGCCCGAAGCTTGACCCCGTCGATTACGCCGAAAAGCTCGGCGAGATACTGGCGGCAAATGATATAAAGTCCGTCACGCTCACCCGCATGCAGGTGCCATGCTGCGGCGGCCTTGAAATGGCGCTGGGGCGTGCGCTCGCCGCCTGCGGAAAGCACATCCAATTCAAGGTCGTGACCTTTTCAAACGACGGGAGAATATTGTGAAATCTTGACTAATTTTTGCGCAAGCTCATTGACTTGCCCGAAAGACTGTGCTATTTTGATGCGAGAGATGAGATAGAAGCGTTATTTCGGAGGCACATCATGAAAGATAAAATCAAAGACTCTATTTACAACCGCATGTTTGAGTTTCTCATGAAGCACAGGGCTGCGGATGTTATCCGTGCTGTCAACGCAAGCTCAACGGCGATACAGCGTGAGCAGAAGGCAAAGCACATTCTCGACTGGTATATCAACAACGCAGGGGAAATGGAGCCGTTGACCGACGATCAGCTTGCAGCCGTCAAGGAGACCTGGAAGGATATCTGGGACACGGGCGTTGTGAAGCCCGAGTGGGTGCAGATATACACAAACAAGACCGGTAAATTTGACCCCAACTATGTCGGCAGCGATCTGCATTATTACTACACCGAGTGGAACAAGATAGATTTTGACTATCTTCGTGCGTTTCTCGACAAAAACTACATGGATATCCTGCTGCCATGCGTCAAGCACCCCGTGACGCTGCTGCGCAAGATCCACGGCGAGTATTTCGATGTTGACTTTAAACACATAAGCCTCGACGACGCCGTTGAGATACTGTATGAAAATCGGGTCCCGGGCGCAGTCGTCAAGATAAGCCGCATGAGCTGCGGCGGAGCGGGCGTACAGTTTATCGACGAAAGCTCTACTCGTGAAGAAATGAAGCAAGCGCTTGAGGTCGACAGGGACATGGCCGTTCAGCGTGTCATGAAGCAGCATCCCGAGATGGCGAAGATGAACGAGTCGTCGGTCAATACAATACGCATAATCGCCGTCATGCTCGACGGCGAATCTATACCCCTTTCTGCCTGCGTGCGCATCGGCAACAGCGGCAGCAAGGTCGATAATTTCTCCAGCGGCGGTGTCGGCTGCGGCGTTCAGCCCGACGGCAGGCTGAACGAATACGGCTACAACTCAAGGGGCGACCGCAGCAAGGTGCACACCAACGGCTTCGTGTTTAAAGAAGGCAGAGTGCCGAACTTTGACAAGGCGCTCGAAGCGGTAAAACGCTGCCACAGCAGGGTGCCGATGTTCGGCTTTGCCTCGTGGGATATCGCCATCGACGAGGACGGCGAGCCTGTGCTCATCGAGTACAATGTTGCCGGTGCGGGCATCGATATCCACCAGTACAACAACGGCCCGCTTTATGGGCAGTACCGTGAGCGAATAATAAACGATGTGTTTAAAAATTATTCGGTGCGCCGCGCAACGCTGGACTACAACTATGCGATAAAGCGTGACGGCGTGCGCATAACGCGCGGCGGCAGCGCCATGAGTGAGGTCACCATTCCTGCCGAGATCGATGGGCAGAGGGTAGTTTGCATCGATATCAATGCATTTAAGGAAAAACGCAGGCTCAAAACGGTGACGGTGGAAGCGAACCTCAAGGAGGTCGCAAGCGGGGCATTCAGTAAGAACACCAAGCTTTCACAGGTCATCTTCAAGGGCAGCGTCGAGGCGTTCAGCCGCTCGTGCTTTGAAGGCTGCGATGAGCTTTCGACGATTAAGCTTCCCGAGGGGACGAAGGCAATCCGCAGCACGGCGTTTGCAAACTGCCGAAAGCTCGGCAGGGTCGTTATCCCCGCCTCGGTGACCTTCATCGACGAAACAGCGTTCCTCGGCAGCCCGAATGTCGTCATCTGCTGCAAAAAGGACAGCGAAGCATACGCATATGCACACAGGAACAAAATCAAATTCGAGCTGATATGAAAAATCGGAGTCAAATGACTCCGATTTTTTATTGATTTACCGGCAAACAGTGATATAATACCGAATTTGTGAGAGAAAGAATGGGGGTGCGGACAGTGCGCATAAAAGCCTTTGCAAAGCATAATGCGGTGATGCTTACGGCATTTGTCGCAGCGGCGGTGACGGTGCTGTTTGTACCCATTGACAACGCCTACGCAGGCTATCTTGACATGAAAACGCTTATCTGCCTTTTCTGTGTGCTTGCCGTGGTCTGCGCTCTGAGGGATGTTGACTTTTTCTATATCATTGCCTGCCGCATCGTGCGGGTATTTAAAACCAGCCGTATGTGCATCCTTGCGCTGGTATATATAAGCTTTCTCGGCTCGATGCTCATCACGAACGATGCGGCGCTGCTGACCTTCCTGCCGCTGGGCTATTTTGTCCTGTCGTCCACAGGCAAGGAGAAGTATCTGCCGTTTACATTTATAATGCAGAATATGGCGGCAAATCTCGGCGGCATGCTGATGCCATTCGGCAACCCGCAGAACCTGTATCTGTACACGAAATTCGGCATTCCCACGGCGGAGTTCCTGCGCATCATGCTGCCGCCGTTTCTGGTATCGATGCTGCTCATCACGGTGTGCTGCCTGTTCGTCAGGTCCGAGCCGCTGAGCGTGAGCGGAAAAACCGTGGAGCTTAAGCCGAAGCCCACTGCGCTTTATCTTGCCCTGTTTGCGGTGGCGGTCGCCGTCGTTCTGCGTGCGCTTCCGCTGTGGGTCGGTCTTACGGTCATTCCGGCGGTACTTCTGGTCACGGATCGCCACGCCCTGGAGGCGGTGGATTATTCGCTGCTGCTGACATTCATATTTTTCTTCGTTTTTGCCGGCAACATGGCAAGAATAGACGCTGTGCGTGACTTTTTCTCGGCACTCATGGATAAAAACACGCTTTTGTACTCGGCGCTTTCCTGCCAGGTGATAAGCAATGTTCCGTCGGCGATACTGCTGTCGCAGTTTACGCAAAACTATGCCGAGCTTCTCAGAGGCGTGAACATCGGCGGAGCGGGAACGCTCATCGCCTCGCTTGCAAGCCTCATAACCTTTAACGAATATATGCGGCATGAGCCGAAGGGCGCAAAGCACTTTATCATTGAGTTTTCTGCCTTTAACTTTGCGCTTCTCGCCGTGCTGCTCGTTATATTCTCGATATTCTGAAAAAACTGCGGAGCTTCCTCCGCAGTTTTTTGCATATAAAAAGGAAGCGGCGTGGGAGAGCCGCTTCCTAAACCTCCGCTTTTTATACACGATACAAAAAACGAAGGCAACACTGGCATTATACGATGCCGTATTTTTTCAGGAGATCCACGACGACATTGTTCGTCAGAGGCTCCTTCAGCAGGCCGAGCAGCGGCATGATACTCGGGAGCAGGAACTCGGCAGGCTTCTTGCCGTCGAGCAGCTTGCTCGTTGCGTACAACAGGTCACGCACATCGTACACAGAGCCCCAGACCTCGGGGACGCCACGGTCGACATTGCACAGCGTGTAGACCGCTTCCATGCCGGTACGGATGGAATATTCGGTGGTGAACACGGTGTCACGGGGCGTATCGGCGAACTGGCCGACGAATGCGAGGTTGACGGAACCGTCGGGAACTACCTTGGGACGGTCGCCCTCTGCTCTGGGCATGAAGAAGGTGGTGACATACGGCATCATGCACGGAGTGGTGTTGCACTCGTTGGTGGCAAGATCCATGATCTGATCCTCGGGGATGCCGATATGGTACAGCCACTCGGCTGCAAGCTCGATGCCGGTGCACTGGTACATGGGCTTTTTGATGAAGTCGCCTTCGTCGTCCCAGCAATTCAGGCCGTAGACCCAGATGAGGCAATGATCATCGGGCTGCTCCTGGAACTGACCCTGACGGTTTATCGTCCAGCTGATGAGCCAGCTCGAGTCACGGCAGGTGACGATGCCGCCGGTGACGACCTTGCCGGACAGGGGATCACGCTTGCAGATCTTCTGGATAGCGTCGAGTATCTGCTTGTTTGCGGTGTCGACCGTCCAAGACTCCCAGGAGGTTTCCTTGATGCCTGCGAAGAACTTCTCGGGGCGGCCGAATGCCGGATCCTGAGCTGCGATTTTCTTCCACATCTCGATGGAGGGGCCTTCGCCGTTCTTGACGGTGATGACGGGGGCGTGG
>OIEG01000879.1_pt1 | contig 11694 bp, 10 predicted proteins | sample 1581751 | NCBI WGS metagenome assembly OIEG01 (sample SAMN01760950, study PRJEB22395) | human gut metagenome | reverse complement strand
GGCTACTGTTAAATAATCCATTTGGGTAATTAATACAGATTCCTAAAAAGAAGGCTCCGGTCATTGCGATCGGAGTCTTTCTTTTTAATAAACCTATACCATATATTCTAACAGAATCTTATCCTTATATTGCTTTCTGCTATTTCAAGGTGTATCTGACTCCCCTGCCTGCACCTGTTTTTTTCAGGATTTTCTTTTCAATCAGGCTGTTCAGAGTACGTACTGCTTTACTCTTTTCCATTTCTGCTGCTTTCTCAATTTCTGATCTTGACATTTTTTCTTTTCCCTTAAGGATGTTGACCAGTATCTGTTCGGCTTCGTTCAGGCCATAGTTTTCCCTTATAACAGGAAGAATTACTTTGATAGAATTAGAAAAACACTGATACGATGGTTTTATCAGTGCGTTCCTGTAAGCATGATTGATCCTCATGATTCCGGTTCCAAATTTCTCAATATATTTCAGCCGGAAGAACACATTTCCGATAATAGGATTTCTGAGTATGGATATCTGACCATTCAGGTATTCCTCTTCGCTGATTCCGGCAGGAAGCCCTCCCGGAGAACTGATCTCAATCCTGTCCGCATACATACTGACTTTTATAGATGCCGGGATATCCCACATTCGATGGATCAGAGCATTGGCTATTGCTTCCCTGAAGGCTTTTTCCGGGATTTTGTCAATACATTTCCTTTCGGCTCCCTCTATTTTTTCATACTGATAATACTTTCGGAACATCTGAAGTGTTTTTTCCAACTGAGAAAGTATGGAAATATTTTCCAGTGATTCCCTGTCCATGATCTCATCTATGGTATCACCAAAACGTATGATATCTATTCCCGTAAACTGATTATCATCAGCAAGAAGTGCAGCTGCATTATTGAACCCACTCTGATCAGAATACAGTTCAAGAGTTTTTAAAATATCTTTATTGATCTTCTCAATGCCCATCACCCGGATAAATTCTGTTTCCAATTTAGCAAAAGTAAGCTGCTGATTGAATGAAGTGATCTCCTCAAAAGTCTGATTACAGCCCTCCAGGATTAACCGGTTATATTCCAGACGATCCACTTCAACTGTAGAAGAATCATTTCTTTTATAAGCTTTACCTTTATAGAGATAAGGTTTATACCTGCCTTCATAAACAGTAAGCACAATCGTATTCTCCTGTATCTCCAGACGGAACTCCGGCACAGGACTGAGACTGTCGTTGATCTTATTCTCCAGATTCAGGCATCCGTTCACTGGATCTGTTATGCCGATGATGTTCCCCTGATCATTGATTCCAAATATAATCTTTCCTTCGCCATAATTAGCATAGGCACTGATTGTTTTCAGAAACGTATTAGATGACAGATTTTCCTTATATTCCAATGTTCTGCTTTCCCTCATGATACATTCTCCTCCACATTTTCAACCATTTGAAATCCAATATTGATTTATAATATATAGTATAAAATCGTTCCAATCAAAATGCAACGATTTCTTTTTTCGTTTCATATAGAATACAACGATTTATATAATCATCAAATATAATTCCGCCGATCAACAGCCAACGTAATTGTATAATTGTGAAATAATAAATATTATACGTAAATAATGCACTAAGATTACAATTACAAATAAAAATTTCTGGGGTGTTGATGCAAGCGGAAATAATATTACTACACAGCCGGCAGCTGTATACCGTTATTCTAAAATCAGCAAACCACAGGCAAGTGCTTGGACTGTTTCTACAGAAAAAGCATCTTATACTTACACAGGAGAAGCAATTATTCCAGAACTGATTGTAAAGGATGGAACAAAAGAGCTCGAAAAAGATGTAGATTACGAAATTAAGTCTATTGCAAACGGTACAAATGTAGGTACTGCAACTGTAACAATTGTTGGAAAAGGTGATTATGACAATACATCTACTACAACAACTACATTTACGATTATACCAGCTGATATGTCTTCTTTAACTGTAAATGTAAATGATCAAAGCTATACCGGACATCAGATTCGTCCTACAGTAAAAGATTCCAATAACAATACACAGATTACAGCTAAATTAGGTACTGTAAATATTGATCTTGGTCAATTTACAATTAGTTATCCAGATTCAAAGGATGCAAATGGAAAAGAAGTTAATGTAGCTAATCAGTCATTTATCTATGATGGAAAAGCTCATACTTTTGCAAGCGCAACATTCAACTATTCTTATACTGATCCGATTACACATAAAACTGTTAAATTAGAAGAAGGAAAAGATTTTGAAATTAAATACTTCCACAATGTAACAGGTAATGCCAGCCATGAAGCATATATCGCTGTAGTTGGTAAAGGCAACTATGCTGGCAACAACGATACAACAAATCAGGTTTTCGAAGATGAAAATGGTCAGAAAGTAAACGCTATTACTTATAAGAAATTTACAATTACTCCAGTTCAGCTGTCAGATCAGAACGTAACTGTTTCTAATGGTACTTATGCTGAAGGAATGGCAGTAAAACCAGTTGTTAAAGTATCATATGGTAGAGATGCTCTTACATTAGAAGAAGGTAAGGACTACAAATTAGTTGGTGTGGGTGCTTATACAGAGCCTACAACAACAAAGAAATATACAGTAAGTGTTGAAGGTATCAATGGATATACAGGAACAACATCTTCTGTTAACTGGGGAATTGATAAAAAAGATCTTGCTGACTGTGATATTACAGCCGCTAAGAATTCTAAAGGTTCTGTATCTGTTGTTGTAATGAACGGAAATGTTAAAGTTCCAACAGAAAAATATGTTGTTACAGAAAATGCTGACGGAACAGTAACAGTTACTCCGGCAAAAGATAGTAAATACTGCATCGGTTCTAAGACAGTTACATTAGCTGGTTCTGAAGCTAATGAAAAACCAGGAACACCTATGATCAGCAATGTTAAAGTTGTTGGTAATAAAGCAACTGTAATCCTTTCCGGTGATACAGATGGTGCTGCAGGTTATGACTATGTAATCTCTACAGATCGTGACTGCATTACAAACAAAGATTACACATCTGTAAACAAGAATCAGGTTCAGACTTCTACTACATTCAAATATGTACAGCAGGGAACCTACTACGCATACTGCCACGCTTGGAAACGTGACGAGAACGGAAAGAAAGTCTTCAGCCCATGGTCCAACCTGAAAACAGCTACTGTTAAATAATCCATTTGGGTAAATAATACAGATTCCTAAAAAGAAAACCCCAGTCATTTTGACTGGGGTCTTTCTTTGTCAAAACTTATCCTGCGATTGTCGAAAAATTTTTCTGGTAAATAAATATCTGCTCTGATAAAATATAAGTACAAAATATGTGACAGGAGGTGACATCCATAATACGTCAAACGAATCTGGCACAAATGATAGACCTTGCCGCAGATCGTGCAAGATATGATGAATGTGCCAAGAAACTATTAACCTATAAGGCAGTCATTGCCTGGATCCTCAAATCCTGTACAAAAGAATTTTCCCAATATAGTGTCAATTTTATCTGTGATAACTGCCTGAAAGAAAATATCGAAATTTCCAGTCGGGCAGTACATCAGGACCATCCTGACCGCAGTAAATTACTGGATGGAAACGAACAAATAGACTGCCTTAATTCCGAAGCAAATGCTATCAAAGACCAGACTGTGTATTATGATATTCGTTTTAAGGCATATATTCCGAACACCGAAGAACCCGTACAGCTGATCATCAATTTGGAAATCCAGTTAAATGACACACCGGGGTATCCATTAGTTACAAGAGGATTTTATTATTGTGCAAGAATGATTTCCGAGCAGTATGGAACTATTTTTACTGGTGAACATTATGAAAAGCTTCAGAAAGTCTACAGTATTTGGATCTGCCCGGATCCGGCGAAAAAACGTAGAAATGGAATCTTCAGATACCATACAGTACAGGATACAGTATTGGGAAAGCCTTATGAAACTCTTGGCAGTTATGACCTTATGGAAGTTGTTATCGTAAATTTAGGTGATGCAGATAAAGAGAGTGATCTGGAGATCCTTGATCTGCTGAATACACTCTTCTCTCTTTCTACATCCTCTGAGACAAAGAAAAAACGTCTTCAGAAAGATTTTGGCATCGCCATGACAGAAGAATTTGAAAGTGAGGTGCAGGATATGTGTAATCTGGGAAAAGCACTTGTTGAACAAGGCATTGAGCAAGGTGTAGAAAAGAAAAATCTATCTCTTGCAAAAATGATGATCAAAGATAAAGAATCTCTCGATAAGATTGAAAAATATACTGGTTTTTCTGCCGATAAGTTAAAAGAGATTGCAGCATCTATCGGAACAAACCTTACTGCTTAGAATACGTCTCCTATGGCAGCTATACATAATAAGACAATAGAAAAATTTGGTACTTAAAATAAGCCCAGAATGCTGAAAATTCAACGATTCTGGGCTTATATTCTGGATTTTTTTATATAAATAACATAACATCCGAAGACGAAAAGAAAGTCTTTATCTCTTATAATCTGTTTTACTACAGGTTGGTAGTCCTTTTGTATCCCAGGACATCCCGGCCTGTTTTATCCAGGTATTTGTCCCGAGAAGAAAGCCGTTTGACTGAGCATCCAGTATGTACCATTTACCACCAACCTTTACCTGATTCCACTGGTGGCTTGGGTTACTGGCTTTGGCATTTGCATGGACGTAACGGCAGTCTACCCCGCTCGCATCACAGAGTGCTTTCATGGCTCTTGCATATCCGGAACACTGTGCCTCTCCATATACCAGTGCACCCCAGGCTGTATTTGCATAATTATACTGCCATCCCCTGTATGCATATCTACAATTGCTGCGGAGATAATTAAAAGCAGTCAGGACTTTATCATAATCTGACATTCCTTTTCGGATATAATTCAGTTTAAAGCTCTGTACAACACTTCTTACCTGCGCCAGATGGGCAGTATCCAGATATGGACCATACACACTGCCATAACTATAATCACCTTTTACAGTAGGAGATTTTAAGGTTATCTTTCTGGCTACGCTCTTATCACTATATATGTTTTTCCCATTTACATTCTCTGTTCCGCGAAGCTTCTGCAGATGAGGCATTGCAGAAATCGTATATCCGGTTACTTCGTGCACTGTTTAAAGGGGTACAGATATCTCAGTTCCTAGCAGGTTCTTATATGACAGGAAGCCTGCCAATAAAAAAATATGGAACACCGTCTGCATTGACAGACTTTCGTGAATTTTCAATGCTGGAACCGGGGCTTCTGGCAGAATATGTTAGCTTTACGGAAAAAGAAGTCAGGGATTTATGCCAGACAAATTATATGGATTTTGATGGATTAAAAACAGCAATCCAGATGCTCTGGTAACTCAGTTGCCGAGTAGTTCACTATGATGCATATATAAGTCTTTCAAATGATAAATCTCATATATTTTTGTAACCGCATTGGTAAGAGATGTTTCGTGCAGTGGATAATACTGCTTATATAATTTTTCCGGTTTTACAATGTCAATTATTTCAGAAGACCAGAGCCGGTACTTCCATTGCAGAGTAATATAGCAGTCAGACATCCATTCCAGAATAAATTCATCATAAGTATTACTTATTTCTGCATTTAAATCTACAGTAATTCCCATATTTCCCATAATCTGTTTCGGAGTTTTACATAAATACAGGGGATTCCCCATATCCATATATCTACGATAATCACTTTTCATATATTTATAGATTATACCAAAACAGTCAGAACAATTTCGAGCTATCAATTTAAATAAATATCTTCCAGATAGTTTTGCACTGTTCAGGTAACCTGAATCATATGCCGGATTATTCATAAAAATCGCCCTCCTGATGATAAATTAAAAATTTCCCCATAGCAGTTCTCACCGTAATTCCCGGAACTTCGAATCCTTCCAGCAAAATTGCACGGTTTCTTGCAGAAAGAAATTGATTTACTTCTCTGCGAGCGTGAAAGTCAGCTGTTACATCTGATTCGTCTTTGTATACCTGCCATGCATCTTTCCATTCAATCTGTTTAAATGCTTTTTGTGATTTCAAAAATATCTGATTACCAAGAGAACCTTTATAGAAAAGTTTCTTTATTTCTTCAATATTGATCTGATTTAGCAAAAAAGCTTCTATGACCTGTGTATAACTGTCATCTGCACGATAGCCTTTGATAATATCAAAATCTGCTGTAGAAATACGGTACATTTCTACAATCCGCGAACCTGTGATTTCAGCACTCTCCAGGCTTGTTCCCCTGTTGGCAATGACCTCTGCGATCCAGGCTAAGATACCATAATCGTTCAGATCCATTATTTTCAGACCAGAAGTATTCAAAATATACCGGTTAACAAAAGAGTATTCCGGATCACCATTTAAAACAGCCCAACTTTTTGCACGGTCTTTATATTCAGTGGTATAAAATCCATTTCCATAATCATTATCTGTTTTTCCACCCTGATAAATTGGTTCTTTTAAAATATGATCAGAACCATGATAAACAATTACATTCTCATATGCTATATCAGAGTCCATAATATTAACATGACTTTTCATTTTATACCCTCCTTAAATTCACTTTTCAGCTGATTTTATTATAACATTGTTCTAACATCTATGTCAGTATAAAGATTTCGACACAAAGCGTTTGATTTTTACCGACAAAAATGGAAGTGGTAAAACAAGTATATTAGATATAGTAGTATATTATATTTTATCCCAATATAAATAAAGAGCCCCTGACCAGATGGATCAAAAACTCCTGCTGATGTTTTTTTGTTTACCAGTATTTTTTTATATAGTTGACAGCTATAGTGGTTCAGTTGTCAAGACAAAAATTTAAGCATTTTATAATGAACTGATATATGTAACTGGGTAGGGGAGAAAATCCCCCCCTTAGGCTGCATGATTATTCAGTAACAGGATTGGATAATAGCAGGATGAGTAGGGTCTCCCGAGGTAAGACACTAATCTTTCGTTATATCCGCTGAGCAGTTTCTGGCTGGCAATTTCACACATTAAATCAACATAATCTGTCATAGACGTTGCAGAAGTTGTATGCTATATTGATTATATAAGAATATTTCTTTCGATGTACCAGACCACTGATTGGTACAATGCAACTCCAACACAAAACCACCATTATTTCCAAGGAGGATTTGAAAGATGAAAAAGAAATTGTCAGCTTTATTACTGGCTTCTTCTATGGCTCTAATGAATGTTGCTCCTGCATATGGTACAGATATTTTTACTGACCCGGATAATGCGGCAAACGAAGATGTAATTTCTGTTCCTGAGGAGCTTGATAACAATGGAGAGTTCAATGACACTGAAGATGAGTTTACTTCGGAACAGACAGACGATGATTTCTTTTCGGATGAAAAAGAAATGCCTTCTGTTCAGGAGGGGGACACGTTGGTTGCAAATGCAGGTCAGGGAATAACAGCTGGTACTTCCACCTATTCCTCAAAGTCTTCCTTTGGCCGGAGAAAGGCTCTTTCCCAGCTTCAGGGTATGGGAATCAACAGCGAATCTTACAGCTGGAACTGGGCAAGTCCTGAATATACTTCTTACTATACAGATGAAACAGGAAATCTTCACATTGTTGCCTGGAAAGATCAGACTTTATATGATGCCACCTGCAATTCCGATCTTAATGTTACCAATGTAACAACAGTAAAGCTTCCACTTCCATTGTGGGGAGGGTTCTACGCTGCACCAGATGGGAATTTTTATGTTGCAACAGGACAGAAAAATCTGAATGAAGACAACAGCATAACTGCTGTCCGAATCCTTAAATACAGCCGTGCCTGGAAACTGCTTGGTGCAACGGACATTGGCGGCGGATACACAAATATGTTTGAAGGAATCTATATTCCTTTTGACGCTGCTTCCCTGCGCATGACCCAGATCGGTTCTACCCTGATCGTACACACAGGACGGGAAATGTATGGGATGGAAGGGATACATCATCAGAGTAATATCACTTTTGTCATTAACACGCAGGATATGACGCTTATTAATTCAGATATGCCTTATTGTAGCCATTCCTTTAATCAGTTTGTTGTAAATGACGGCTCTCATGTGTATTTTCTGGATCATGGGGATGCTTATTACAGAGGTCTGATCCTGTCCTCCTTCTCCGCATATTCCGGCGGATATATCGCTCAGGATCGTGCGGTAAATATCTTTCCTTTTATGGGAGCTACAGGTGATAATTATACCGGATGCGAGGTAACCGGATTTTCTCTGGCAGGAAATAATCTGATCACAGTAGGCAAGTCTGTTCCCCATGGTTTGGCTGTGAATGGACAGACCGGATATGAAAATCTTAACAAAAATATCTTTATGATAATTACAGATAAGAACAGTATGACTTCCAGATTTATCTGGCTCACTCAGTATTCACCATCAGGAGCAGAAATAACTCTGACAGAACCAAAGCTCATCCCTGTAGGAAATAATCAGTACGCAGTCCTTTTCTCAGAGGAAACCTCCAACCAGAGCGTTCTGCATTATCTCCTTATGGATATGTCCGGAAACGTAAAATTATCCAAGTTATACAAGAATGTAACGATCCAGACGGATTCACAGCCGATCTTATGGGGACGTAATATTGTATGGGTATCTGGAAATTATGATAACGGCAACTATGACAGTTCCCGCACATACCTGTATGAAATCCCCGTAGTGACAACTCCACTTAATGGAATTGCTCTGAACCAGACAAATCTGACAATTGACGAAGGAAATACACAAAAACTCACACCTTCCTTTACACCATCTAACTCTGATGATGTAAAAGATGTGGTCTGGACAAGCAGTAATCCTGGGGTTGCGTCTGTCTCAGAGGATGGAACCATTCAGGGGAACGGTTATGGTCAGGCAGTAATCACTGCTTCTGCCGGAGATTTTCAGACCCAGTGTCAGGTGACGGTAAAGGTATCTGAGAACAACACACCACTGACAAAACCTGTGCTGAAACTTTCCCAGAAAGCTGCGGATCAAATACATTTAACCTGGAAAAAGATTCCGGGTGCCAAAGGATACCAGATTTACTGCAAGACAGATTCCCGGTCTTCTTATAAGCGGATAAAAACTCTGAAAACAGGATCCCTCAGTTTTGATGCAGCTGTAGTACCGGGAGTAACCTATTCATTTAAAGTCCGTGCTTATGGAACCAACGCAAGTGGAAAAAACAAATATTCTAAATTTTCAGCGGTGAAATCAAGAAAAGCTGCTGTCCCGGCTCCATCTAAGGTTTCATGTAAAATGAGTAACGGTGGTACAGAGGTTTCCTGGACAAAAGTAGCCGGTGCTTCCGGATATGTGATTTACCGCAATGGTTCCGCTGCCAAAACAGTGAAGTCCTCTGTCTCAACCTGGAAAGACACAAAAGCTTATGATTCCCAAACAGGTATGTACTGGGTTTATAACTATTATGTAAAAGCTTTTAAGACAGTAAACGGTAAGCGAATATACAGTAAGCCCACAAAAACGATAAATCTTTACTCGTAAATTATAAAACTACAAAAAGCACTATCACTTTGGTAAATAAAGTATAAAACAGGGCAGTCTCATCGGCAAAATTTTTGCCGGGAGGCTGCCCTGAGTATTTGTCTTATTTCACTTCTACTAATTCAATCTTAAAGTTAAGTTCTTTTCCTGCCATTTCGTGGTTTGCATCAAATGTGATGTTTTTTTCATCCTTAGCTGTCACTTTAACAGGGAATGGCTGACCGAACTGGTTTGACAGGTATACCTGCTGGCCAACTGTCAGGTCTTCGGAACCTGGGAGCTGGGCGATTTCCATAGTGAAGATAGCGTTTGGATCTGCCATACCGTATGCTTCTTCAGGCATAAGGTGAACATCAATGATCTGACCAACTTCCATGTCAGCTACAGCAGCATCAAACCCTCTGATCATCTGGCCTGCACCGCAGATGAATTCCAGCGGTTCGCCACGGTCGTAAGAAGAATCAAACTGTGTTCCGTCATTGAAAGTTCCTCTGTAATGTGTGCGGCAGGTTTTTCCTACATTGCGTCCTGTAAGCGGAGGCTGTGATCCGCCACATCCACCGCATCCACCACCGCAGCTGTCTCCACAGGAGTGTCCCTCCTCATGACTGCCACAGGAATGACCTTCTTCATGATGGTGATGGTCGCAGTTAGCTCCGGAAGATACTAATTCGCCTTTTAAATAATTTTCAACTGCCTGGTCGGTATTTCCCTGGGCTCCGGCGCATAATTCGATTCCTGCCTCTGTGAGAGCTGTCTGAGCACCACCGCCGATGCCACCGCAGATCAGAACATTTACACCCTGCTCAGCAAGCAGACCTGCAAGTGCGCCATGTCCTGTACCGTTAGAACCGATTACTTCACTGGAAACTACTTTGTTGTCTTCCACTTCATAAACTTTAAAAGACTCTGTTTTTCCAAAATGCTGAAAAATCTCTCCATTATCATATGTTACTGCAATTTTCATTTGAAAAATCCTCCAAATTATTTTTTATACCCATTCAGTCCAGTATAAACTGTCTGCGACTCAAAAGCAAGGCTATTTGATCAGGTAATTCTCAATTCCATTTGCAATTCCCCGTACCATTTTTTTCTGATAAGAACTCTGCTGCATACGGCGGTCTTCGGAGGGATTGCTCATATATCCCATTTCGATAATCGTTGTCGGAACTTTGCTCCAGTTGTTTCCGGTCATAGAGTCTGTCTCCCAGATGTATTCTTTTCTGCATCCTGTAGTTGCCACATATGCATTGAGTACAGCCTCAGAAAGCGCTTTGTTTTTTCTGTACATAGATGAAATATAAGGACTGTTTCTGGTTGTACAGATAGTCAGTGCTCCACTGATAGAGGAATTATCACTTCCATTGGCATGGATACGGATATACGCATCTGCTTTTGCCTTATTTGCCACTTTTGCACGGTCAATACAGCTGAGAGCTACTTTACTGTTGGTTCTGGTCATTATTACCTTAAAACCTCTTTTCTGAAGAAGGGTTCTTAGCTGAAGACCAATGCTCAGGTTGAGCTTATATTCCTCCACACCTGTAGCAACACCCTGGGTTCCGGACGTATCTTTCTCTTTCAGCTGGCTGGAATCAGGCCCAAGAGGTTCATAGCCACCGGCAACAACAGCAGAATGCCCCGGATCCAGTACAATAACAGGAGTCCAGACACCTTTACTGTTGATCTTTCGTCTATTTACAGTCTGATTGATACGCATTCTTCCAGTCTGTTTGCCAAAATATCTGAAACGATTATGAATACGGTGCCATCCTGTAAGCATGGTACCGTCTGCTGCAAAACAGTAATAATACTTGCCGATTTTGTGCAGGTCTGTCAGCTTTTTGCCATTCTTATAATAGTATTTTTTTCCACCGAAGGTTTTCCATCCGGTGAAAGTACTGCTGACAGATGCTGCCTGGACATCTGTAAAATTTACAGAAGGTAAGGCTGTGACCAGGAGAAGAATGCACAAGAGCCAGATAAAACATGATTTTCTTTTCTTCATACGTGACTTCCTTTCATATAGAGATGTTTTGAGTAATGGTTTTCTGTATGTTGATTATATCATGTAATTGTCTGGGAGTGTGGAAAAAAGTTCCTAAAAAGAAAGACTCCGGTCGCAATGACCGGGCCTTCTTTTTAGGAATCTGTATTAATTACCCAAATGGATTATTTAACAGTAGCC
>OIEG01000869.1_pt1 | contig 11741 bp, 14 predicted proteins | sample 1581751 | NCBI WGS metagenome assembly OIEG01 (sample SAMN01760950, study PRJEB22395) | human gut metagenome | reverse complement strand
ATGGCAATCAGGGATAAGGAAAGCCAGTTGCGAAGTGCGGAAAATCGTGGGAGACGAGAGGGAAGAGAGGAAGGAAGACAACAGGGAGAAGTTTTAAAATTAATAATGATGGTAAAGAAAAAGATGGAAAATGGCGATTCTATAGCGAAGATAGCAGATGATTTGTTAGAAGATATAGATGTGATTGAAAAAATCTATGATATTGTAAAGGAAAATCCAGAGAAGACCAGAGAGGAGATTTGGGATTCTTTAATGAACGCTACAATGATTGAGATGTAACAGCCAGAAAGAATATGAGAAATCTGATCAATTCAGATGCAAACGAAGTAATAAAAGTATTTAGTACCCTGTTGTAAGAGGTGAGAATGATGAGAGCATATTCAGATGTCTATTTAGGTGATGTAGTAGAGAATCAAGGAAAATTATTTGATTATGTAGCAAATACCTATCCAGATAAGGACACAGAAGACTTTATCAATGCATATATGACAAGTAAAACAAGACAAAGCATAGATCAAGCAAAAGCCTATGTAAATACAATGGATGCCAAAGAATTATGGGAATATTTTAAAGAAACAGAGCATTATTCTTTGAAGCAAGGAAAAGCAATGGAAGGTTTTATACCAAATTGGATTGGAGAATTCTATGCATATTATCAATGGTATTACAATATACCAAGTGCGGAAGTGAATCAGAAAGTTAATGTGGATTTTTTTAAAAAAGCATATTATGGATTGCATGATTTGGATTTAGCGGTTCAGAAAGTTGGGGAAATATAATGGAAATTATATGTTTTCATAATCCAGATGAGGAGAATGGTTATTTAAGCAATTGGTATGAATCTAAATTTATAGTAGATCATGTGAAATTTTCATCTATGGAACAGTTTATGGTATATGAGGGATTAATTGCTAAGTTTTCATAGAATAAAGAATTAAAAAAGCAATCAAAGAGCATCCAGAAGCTGATAAAGAAGAGATTTATAAAATGTTAAAATAGAAAAATAAAATATGCGAATTTTCAACAAATCAAAAATTATAATCAGAAAATTCTTGACAAATAAAAAATCGACTCATATAATATAAACAAATATTTAACAAGTTAAAGTGATAAATCCGATGAACAAAAGTAAGTAGCTCATCAAACAGTCTTACAGAGAGTGACCGGTTGCTGGAAGGTCATAGATATGTGATAAGCGAATGGATTTGTGAGGAGCACAGAGAACTGTTTATGAAACTTAGTAACTGTCGCCGTTATCCCACGTTACGGGAACGAGATATAAAAGCTTTTTATTATCGAACAAAGCGGAGTATCTTAAGTGAGGAGAGATATTTTCTAAGATATTTTAACAAGAAGAGAAGATATTTCTTGAATATGGGTGGCACCACGGTCTATCGTCCCTAGTAGTAGGAACGATGGGCCTTTTTTATTTCATAAATAAAAGAAAATGTACTGCTTATGCAAAACGGTCCTATCTATAAATCATAGTATACAGATATACAAACTATGAAAAATAAAACCACGGCGATAAATTTTGATCAGGAGGCAGATATGTTATATCCGACATTAAACAAAGTTGAAGAACTATTAAAAGAATATCAGATGGTACCTGTATTTTACGAAGTACTGGCAGATTATATGACACCGATCCGTATGTTCCAGGCACTGAGAAAAGAAGGAACGCCATGTTTCATGCTTGAGAGTGTGGAAAATAAAGATCAGTGGGGAAGATATTCCTTTATCGGGATCAATCCTAAGTCAGAGATCAAGATTTCAGGAAAAGAATTAGAAGTCGATGGAGTAAAGCAGGAAGAAGAATTCAAGATGAGTTACCTAAGTGATCTAATCGAGAAATATAAATCTCCAGTTATGGAAGATTATCCAAAATTAACTGGAGGATTGATCGGATATTTTGGATATGACATGATCCGTCAGGTGGAAAAGAAATTAACAAATGTACCAGAAGATGATCTGAAGATGCCAGAATGCCACTTATGCATGTACGATGAGATCATCGCATTCGATCATTTAGCAAACAAAGCTGTGATCATCCAGAACATCCACAAAGGTGATAATATCAAACAAAAATATGAAGAATTAGAAGATAAAGCAGAATTGATCCTTCACAAGATGGAACGTCCGGTATCACTTTCCAAAGATAGATTTACACCTGTGAAGACAGAAGTAACATCGAATCTTACAAAAGAACAATATGAAGCGAACGTAAAGAAAGCTAAAGAATATATCAAAAACGGTGACATTTTCCAGGTGGTCTTATCCCAGAGATTTGAGGTAGAGACAGATGTTGATCCATTTGATGTCTATCGATGCTTAAGAACATTAAACCCATCTCCATACCTTTACTTCTTTGATTTCATTGACTATCAGGTGGTTGGAGCTTCACCAGAGAAGTTAGTCAGTGTCTTAAATGGAATTGTAGCAACCAAACCGATCGCAGGAACGGTTCCAAGAGGAAAGACAAAAGAAGAAGATGATATGTTGGTAAGACAGTTAGTCAATGATCCAAAGGAAAGAGCAGAACATACGATGTTAGTTGATCTTGGAAGAAATGATGTCGGAAAAGTCAGTAAGTTTGGAACTGTAGAAGTGAAAAACTTTATGACCGTTGAAAAATATTCCCAAGTCACACATTTAGTCAGTGATGTACAGGGAGAATTAAGAGATGATGAAAATCCAATCAACGCATTGATGAGTGTTCTTCCGGCAGGAACATTATCCGGAGCACCAAAAGTAAGGGCCATGGAGATCATTGATGAGCTGGAAAATAAAAAACGAGGTGTTTACGGTGGAACCGTTGGATATCTTGGATTTGATGGAAATATTGATACCTGTATTGCAATCCGGACCGTCGTATTTAAAGATAGAAAAGGATATGTGCAGGCAGGAGCAGGAATCGTCAATGACTCTGTTCCAGAGAAAGAATTTATGGAGACAAAGAATAAAGCATTAGCCGTTGTAAATGCAGTGAAGGAGGCAGCAAGGTTATGATTTTAATGATAGATAATTACGATTCATTTACCTATAACGTATATCAGTACATTGGATCTTTGTATCCACAGATTCAGGTTGTAAGAAACGATGAAATAACGATTGATGAGATCAGAAACTTACAAAATCTAGAAGCACTTGTTATCTCACCAGGACCTGGATATCCAGACAGTGCAGGGATTTCAAAAGAGGCAATTAAAACATTCGGAAAAGAAATCCCAGTCTTGGGAATCTGTCTGGGACATCAGGTGATCGGAGAAGTATATGGCGGAAAAGTCGTTCCAGCAAAAGAATTGATGCATGGAAAAATGAGTGAGATCACAATCAATAACAAGAATCCTTTATTTGAAGGATTAGAAGATAAAATATATGCAGCAAGATATCATTCACTGATCATCGACGATGAGACATTTCCAGAAGATTTAAAAGTTATTGGAAGAGATGAAAAAGGACAGATCATGGCAGTATGTCATAAAGAATATGCAGTCTATGGAATTCAGTTCCATCCAGAATCGATCTTAACTGAAATGGGAATGAGGATCTTAGAAAACTTTTTAACAAACATCGCAGGAATCAGACTTGGAGATTCTAAAAAGGAGGAAACTATGAGCGCAGTCAATCAGGAAACATTAAAACCATTTTTAACAAAGATCGTGGAAGGAAATCATTTAACAGAAGAAGAAGCTTATAAGGCCATGGACTGCATCATGTCTGGAAATGCGACAGATGCTCAGATGGGAAGTTTCCTGACGGGTCTTCGTATGAATCATGAAACACCAGAAGAGATCACAGGATTTGCCAAAGTGATGAGAGCAAAAGCAGCGATCGTGCCAGAAGAAACAGAAGCGATCGATATCGTAGGAACTGGAGGAGACCTTGCAAACAGCTTTAATATTTCCACAACATCTGCATTTGTCATTGCAGCAGCAGGAGCAAAAGTTGCGAAACATGGAAATAGAAGTGTATCCTCAAAGAGCGGGGCAGCCGATGTTTTAGAAGCATTAGGAGCAAAAATCGGATTAACACCAGAAGAAAGCAAAAAATGTTTGGATGAGGTTGGAGTAGCCTTCTTATTTGCACAGACACATCATGGATCTATGAAATATGCCGGACCAGTCAGAGCACAGCTTGGGGTGAGATCTGTATTTAATATCTTAGGACCTTTAGCAAACCCAGCAATGACAAACTACATCGTTCTCGGTGTTTATGAAAAAGAGCTGGTTCGTCCGATGGCAGATGTTATGAAGAATCTTGGAGTTAAAAGAGCCCTGATCGTATATGGAGACGACGGATTAGATGAGATCTCAATCTCATCCACAACAAGTGTCTGTGAGATCAATGGAGATGAGATCAAAGAATATACGATCGATCCAGAAGAATTAGGATTAACACTTGCCAAGAAAGAAGATATTGTTGGTGGAACAGCAGATGAAAATGCGATCATTACAAAAGATATCCTAACTGGAAAAGAACAGGGAGCAAAACGAGACATCGTTTTATTAAATGCAGGAGCAGCCCTTTATACGATCGGAAAAGCAGAGACGATCAAAGATGGAGTGAAACTGGCAGCCGAGATGATCGATTCTGGAAAGGCAAATGAGAAATTAGAACAGTTTATTGCATACACAAATGTAAAATAAATGAGGTGGAACATGATCTTAGATGATATCGTAGAAAAAAGAAAAGAACAATTACAAAGAGAAAAAGACAATATCGAGCCGCAGGATATGAAAGAGATGGCATTAAATTCTAAGAATAAAAATCATGGATTTAAAGAGGCCTTAAAGAAATCTGGATTATCCGTGATCTCAGAAGTTAAAAAAGCGTCTCCATCCAAAGGTGTGATCGCAGAAGATTTTCGCCCAGTAGAGATAGCCATTGCCTATGAAGATGCAGGGGCAGCAGCCATTTCCTGCTTGACTGAAGAACATTATTTTAAAGGTGGCAGCAAATATTTTGCGGATATCAGAGCTAAGGTAGATATCCCAATGTTAAGAAAAGATTTTATTTTCGATGAATATCAGATTTATGAAGCAAAAGTCTTAGGAGCCGATGCAATCCTTCTGATCGCAGCAATTCTTTCTGAAGAAAAGATAAAGGAATTTTATGATCTGGCAAAAAGCTTAGAGATTGATTGTCTGGTAGAAGTTCATAACGAAAAAGAATTAAAGAAAGTCGTTGCATGTGGATGCGATATTATCGGAATCAATAATCGAAATTTAAAAACATTTGATGTTGATCTAAATACAACAAGTAAACTTGCTCCACTTATTCCATACGAAGCAGTATTAGTTTCCGAAAGTGGAATGAAGGATGAAAATGATATGAAAAATGTCAAAGAGCAAGGAGCCGATGCAGTTTTGATCGGTGAAACATTTATGAGATCCGATGACATCAAAGAAACAATGAAACAGTTACGGAGCTGCCTATGATACAAAATCAGATCAAAGAACGAAGTCTGAAAGTGAAGATGTGCGGCATGCGCAGAAAAGAAGATATCGCATATGCAAATGAAGTAAAACCAGATGCAATTGGATATATTTTTTTTTCAAAAAGCAAGCGTTATGTCACAGGCCAGCAGGCAAGAGAACTTGATCAAAACTTAGATCAAAAGATCTTAAGTGTCGGAGTATTCGTCAATGAAACAATTGAGAAAGTTACAGAAATCGCCAATGAAGTTCCATTAGATGTGATCCAGTTACATGGCGATGAAGATGTTATTTATATTGAACAGTTAAGACAGCAGACAGATAAAGAAATCTGGAAAGCGGTCAGAGTGAAAGATACAAAAGACATCAAGGAAGCCCAACAGCTTCCAGTTGATAAACTGTTACTGGATACATTTACAGAAGAAAAAGATATGTATGGAGGTACCGGAAAAGTAATGAATTACGACCTGATTCCAAAAGAAGGAATCAGAAAACCATTTTTCATTGCAGGCGGGCTTCACAGTAAAAATATAAAAGAAATCACAAAAAAAGTTCATCCATACGGGATCGACATTTCCAGTGGAATCGAAACGGAAGGATACAAAGATTTGAAAAAAATGAAAGAAATCATGCAGATAACAGGAGGAAGACATGAATAAAATAGGAAGATTTGGAGAGTACGGTGGACAGTATGTACCAGAAATTGTAATGAACGCGGTAAACGAGTTAAATGAGGCTTATGAAACATACAAAAATGACCCAGAATTCTTAGCCCAATTACGTCAGTTATACAGAGATTACGCAAACCGTCCATCTCTTTTATACTACGCAGAGAAGATGACAAAAGATCTTGGAGGGGCAAAAGTATATTTAAAACGAGAAGATTTGAACCATACAGGTGCCCATAAGATCAACAATGTATTAGGTCAGATCTTACTTGCAAAGAGAATGGGGAAAAAAAGAATCATCGCAGAGACAGGTGCAGGACAGCACGGAGTTGCTACAGCGACTGTTGCAGCATTATTTGACATGGAATGTGTTGTATATATGGGAGCAGAAGACGTGGAACGCCAGAGTCTGAATGCATACCGTATGGAACTTCTTGGAGCGAAAGTTCATGCTGTAGAGAGTGGAACAAGAACTTTAAAAGATGCTATTAACGAGGCAATGAGAGACTGGGCTACAAATATTGAGACAACATTTTACTGCATCGGTTCTGTTATGGGACCGCATCCATATCCAACGATGGTTCGTGATTTCCAGAAGATCATCGGAGAAGAGACAAAAGAACAGATGAAAGAAATCGAAGGAAAACTTCCAGATGCTGTATTTGCTTGTGTAGGAGGCGGATCGAATGCAATGGGAATGTTTTATGACTTTATCCCAGATGAAAGTGTCAGACTGATCGGGGCAGAAGCAGCTGGAAGAGGGATTGATACGTTAGATCATGCAGCAACGATCGCAAAAGGAAGTAAAGGTATTTTTCATGGAATGAAGAGTTTGTTCTTACAGAACGAAGAAGGCCAGATCGATCCTGTATACTCTATTTCAGCAGGACTTGATTATCCGGGAATCGGACCAGAACATGCACATCTTCATGAAATCGGAAGAGCAGAATATATGAGTATCACAGATGAACAGGCAGTCAAAGCCTTTGAATATTTATCCAAAACAGAAGGAGTGATCCCTGCGATCGAATCATCTCATGCAGTTGCAGCGGCAATGGAGATCGTTCCAACAATGAGTAAAGACCAGTCAGTCGTTATCTGTCTGTCTGGCCGTGGAGACAAAGACGTTTATCAGGTAGCAAGATACAGAGGAGTGCAGTTAGATGAAAATTAGAGAGACATTTGAGAATAGAAAAAAGAATGGGCAAAAAGCATTAGTAACTTACATCGTATCTGGAGATTATGGGTACGAAACAACAAAAGAAAATATCAGAGCTATGGTAAAAGCAGGAGCAGATGTGATCGAGATCGGTATTCCATTCTCAGATCCGATCGCTGAGGGTGTTGTCATTCAGGAAGCCAGCCAGCATTCACTTGCAGGTGGTACAACACTAAAGGGAATCTTTCAGATGGTAAAAGAATTAAGAGAAGAGATCAAAGAAACACCATTTGTCATGATGATGTATCTCAATACGATCTATCGTTTTGGAACCGAAAGATTCTTTGATCTTTGTAATGAATGTGGGATTCAGGGCGTCATCGTGCCTGATATGCCATACGAAGAAAAAGACGAGATTCAGGGCGTGGCAACAGCTCACGGAGTTGACAATATCAGTCTTGTAACACCGACATCTCATGACCGTATCGCAATGATCGCAAAAGAAGCAGAAGGATTCTTATACTGTGTATCCTCCATCGGAGTTACAGGAACAAGAAGTGAATTTACAACAGATTTTGATGAATTCTTCGGTGTGATCAAGAAGAATGCAACAATTCCTTGTGCAGTGGGATTTGGTATTTCAGGACCAGAACAGGCAAAGAAAATGAGTACATACTGTGATGGTGTCATTGTCGGAAGTGCGATCGTCAAATTGATCAGTCAATATGGTAAAGAAAGTTCTGAAAAGGTTTATGAGTTTACAAAGAGCTTAAGAGATGCATTAGATGAATAAAATGATCGTCAAATGATATTACGTGAAAATTACAGCAATCAGCGAGGGTTGTTGTAATTTTCTGCATTTTTTTGTAAAATAAAACTAATGGCAAAGAAAGGAAGAGACAGATCATGTTATCAAAAGAAGTAGTAGAATTATCGAAACAGCATTCTATTATCCGTGATATTTTCGAATATGGAATGAAGAGAGCAAAAGAAGTCGGAGCAGAAAATGTATTTGATTTCAGTATCGGGAATCCAAGTGTTCCAGCACCAAAAGAAATTGATGAGACAGCACTTCGCCTGTTAAAAACAGCAGATCCAGTGGATATTCATGGATATACAAGCAATGCTGGAGTACTGGAAGTAAGAGAAAACATTGCCAAGTCTTTAAATAAAAGATTTGATACAAATTATACAGCAGCGAATATTTTTATGACGATCGGAGCGGCAGCAGCCCTTGGTATCTGCTTTAAGACATTAGTTGATGGGCCAGAAGATGAAGTTATCACATTCGCACCACATTTCCCAGAATATGCAGTATATGCACAGGGAGCAGGATGCAGATTAAAGGTCATTTCTGCAGATACCAGAGCATTCCAGATTAATTTCGAAGAATTAGAAGAAACGATCAATGAGCATACCAAAGCGATCTTGATCAACTCTCCAAACAACCCATCCGGAGTTGTTTATTCCAGAGAGACGATTGAGAAATTAGCTGCATTATTAGAGAAGAAACAAAAAGAATATGGACACAGCATTTACATCATTTCCGATGAACCATACAGAGAGATCGCGTATGATGGATTTGAAGTGCCATATGTTCCACATTTTTATAACAATACATTAGTAGCATATTCTTTTAGTAAATCCTTATCACTGCCGGGAGAACGTATCGGTTATATCGTAGCACCAAATGAGGCAGAAGATTTTGAACAGTTACTGCCAGCGTTTATCGCATCTGCACGTTTACTTTCTTATGTCTGTGTGCCAACCTTATATCAGAAAGTTGTTGGAGAATGTGTAGATTTAACTTCTGACCTTTCAATCTATCAGAAGAACAAAGATTTATTCTATAATGCATTAGTGGATATGGGATATGAATGTGTAGAACCAGGTGGAGCTTTCTATTTATTCCCGAAAGCATTAGAAGAAGATGCCAATGCATTTTGCGAGAAGGCGAAAGAATATGATCTGTTGATCGTACCTGGGGACAGCTTTGGATGCCCAGGATATGTGCGTATTTCTTACTGTGTACCAACAGAACGTATCGAAAAAGCCCTTCCATTATTTAAGAAACTGATCGATGACTATCGCAAATAAGCCAATATAGATAAAGGAGACTTTCAATGAACAGCTGGAGAGACAATGTACGAAAAGTAGAACCTTACACACCGGGTGAACAGCCAAAAGAAGAAGGTGTGATCAAGTTAAATACAAATGAAAACCCTTATCCGCCATCCGATAAGATCAAGGAAGCGATGAGTGGGATCAAGAATCTGCGCAAATATCCTGATCCTGCAGCAACTAAATTGGTAGAAGCGATCGCTTCTTATCATGGATTTAATAAAGAAGAAGTATTTGTCGGAGTTGGATCTGATGATGTGCTTGCCGTTGCATTTATGACATTTTTTAACGGTAAGAAACCAATCTTCTTCCCAGATATCACATATTCCTTCTATCCTGTATGGGCAGAATTATTCGGAATACCATACGAGAAGAAAGCAGTCAATGATGCATTTGAGATTCAGAAAGAAGATTATTATGCTGAAAATGGCGGGGTGGTATTCCCAAATCCTAATGCACCAACAGGCGCATTTTTATCTTTAGAGGTTGTGGAAGATATCATCCAACACAATCAGGATGTTGTTGTGATCGTTGATGAAGCCTATATTGATTTTGGCGGCGACACAGCGAAAGAACTGACAAGAAAATATGATAACGTTTTAGTCGTTCAGACATATTCCAAATCAAGATCTTTAGCAGGACTTCGTATCGGATATGCGATCGGTAACAAGGAACTGATCAAGGCAATGAATGATGTGAAATATTCCTACAACTCTTATACGATGAATGAGCCATCCATTGTTCTTGGAACAGCTGTCTTAGAAGATGAAGAATATTTCCAGGAGACAAGAAATAAGATCATTGATACAAGAGAATGGTTCCAGATTGAGATGAGAAAGATCGGATTTAGTTTTGCAGATTCCAAAGCAAACTTTATCTTTGCGACACATGAAAGCGTACCTGCCAAAGAGATTTTTGAAGCAGCGAAGAAAGCAAAGATTTATGTCCGTTATTTTGATCAGCCAAGAATCAATAATTATTTAAGGATTACGATCGGTACGAGAGATGAAATGGAAACATTACTTGATTTCTTAAAAGAATTTACAGCAACAAAATAGAGATTGAATAAAAAAGAAATTTTGAAAAATAAATTTCTTTTTTATTGCAATCAACTGGAAAATATTGTATGATGATATGGAAATTATTTACATATGAAGACAAGTGAGGGAAACAAATAAAATGGGGTTATGGCATGCGTTTTCATCCACAGAAAAGGAGAAGACCATGTTGAATGAGAAAGAATTTTATCAGAATCTGGCTGCTGCAGTAAAAATATATTTGCTATTGCATAATGACAAGGAGGAAAAACAATGAAAAAATATGTATGTGGAGCATGCGGCTATGAATATGACCCTGCGGTAGGCGATCCTGATAACGGAATTAAGCCGGGAACAGCCTTTGAAGATATTCCGGAGGATTGGGTATGTCCTCTCTGCGGACTCGGCAAAGAGGTCTTTGAAGAAAAATCCGAATAAGAAGGGGTAATACTATGAGCGCAATGTTTAAAATCAGTTATGGACTTTTCATCTTATCCGCAAAGGAGGGGGAAAAGGACAATGGCTGTATTATCAATACGGCAATGCAGGTGACACAGGATCCGAAACAGGTCTCCATTTGCGTAAATAAAGAAAATTATACCTGTGGTATGATTAAAAGAACCGGAGAATTTAACCTTTCCATTCTCAGCGAAGAAGCAGATTTTGAAGTGTTTAAACACTTTGGCTTCAGAAGCGGAAAAGATACGGAAAAATTTGCAGGCTATGGCGAGGCGGAAAGGGCGTCCAACGGTATTTTGTATGTGACGAAAGCTGTTAACTCGATGGTGTCTGTTAAGGTAAACCGTACCGTGGATTTGGGAACCCATATCATGTTTGTCGGTGACGTTACAGAGGAAAAAGTCTTTTCCGACGTTCCGTCCGTAACCTATCAGTATTATTTCGACCATATCAAACCCGCGCCGGACGCAAAGCCAAAGACCAAGGGTTATGTCTGCAAAATCTGCGGATATGTATATGAAGGCGATGAATTACCTCCGGATTTCATCTGTCCGATTTGTAAACACGGAGCTGAGGATTTCGAGCCTATTAGTTAAAAAAGAATATTATAAAAACAGGTATTTTATCGCTGGCTGGCGAAAAAATGCCTGTTTTTGTATATGATACAAATAAAGTGCCAAAAAATTATAAAATATTACAAAGACATAAACATTCATCTTTGTTAAAATATATCCGTACACAGCAGGAATACGTTTGGGAAGTGTTTCCACCCATAATAAGTCCTATAAAATAAAATCCTACACTTAATTGATACTAAAATCCAACCAGCAGAAACAATTCCCAAACTGTTTTCTGTATA
>OIEG01000867.1_pt1 | contig 11759 bp, 9 predicted proteins | sample 1581751 | NCBI WGS metagenome assembly OIEG01 (sample SAMN01760950, study PRJEB22395) | human gut metagenome | reverse complement strand
GAGCATCTTGTTGCCGACCGCGGGAGCGTGGAGCTATTAAGCCGCGGACTGTCGTTTTACTGCAACCTCATCTTCTGCGGTATTTTGATGTTTGTGAATTTTATTCGCATGAAACCTAAAACAGGACTGGAACGCAATGACTAAAACTGCTATGACCATCGGTCTTAAATATTGCTATACGAAGATTGGCAAGCCCACCCGCCGGATACTGACAAATCCGCTGCTGACTGCCGTCGTTGGCGCATATATGGATACGAAAAGCTCGGTAAAGCGCATTGACGGCTTTATCCGGCACAATCATATCGACATGAGCGACTGTGTCGAGACACAGTACAAATGCTTTAACGACTTTTTCACCCGCCGCCTAAAGGACGGCGCCCGCCCCATCGATCCCGACCCTGAAATGCTCATTTCCCCCTGCGACGGATATCTGTCGGCGTATAGGATAAGCGCAGACTCGGAGTTTGCGATAAAGGACAGCTTTTATAATGTCGAGGATCTTGTCGGCGGCGACGAGATAGCGGCGGAGTACTTAAGCGGCATATGCCTTGTTTTACGGCTCGGCGTTGAAAATTATCACCGCTACTGTTATATAGACAACGGCTTTAAAAGCCGCAACTATCACATCAAGGGGCGCTATCATCCCGTGCAGCCAATCGTCGTTCACAAGCACCCGGTGTTCAAGCAAAACACCCGTGAGTACTGCATGCTTGAGACGGAAAACTTCGGCACGGTGACGCAGATCGAGGTCGGTGCATGCTTGGTCGGCAAGATAAACAACCACCACGAGGCCGGTGTGATACACCGCGGCTGCGAAAAGGGTATGTTCCTTTTCGGCGGCTCGACCATCGTTCTGCTGTTCAAAAACGGCGTGCTCGATATCCCAGATGATCTGTTTGACGCAACGGCGCAGGGCAAGGAGGCCGTTGTCAGATACGGCGAAGCAATCGCAAGAAAAGCAAAATAAATTAGAATCCGAGGTTCAAAATTGAACCTCGGATAATTTTTACTTGATTTTCAGCGCTTTTTCATTGCGTCAAGAATAGTTCTTACATTCTCGGCACCGAGCGTTTCGAGCGTTCTGCCCTCTGCTCGCAGGTCGCGGCCGAGGGCGGCGGTGGCGATCTCGATAAGAGCGGTGCAGACAGGAGTTGCAACGCCGAGATGCTGACCGATGGATTCGAGCATCACGAGACCCTGCGGCACATCCTCGGAAATATATCTGGAATCGACAACGACGGGACCCTTTGCTCTGGTGGGCATTGAGGCGTACCGGAAGAAGCTTTCCTTTGCGTCCAGATTCTCGTCGAGGCTGTTTCTGAACTTTGCAGCATCGACATAGGACAGGCGGGGATAGCCGAGGTGCTCGAGAACATCCATCTTCTCGGAGTCGAGTCCCTCAAGGATCTTCCACACGCTGGGGGTAAAGACCTCGTGGTACATACAGTAGTCGCCGTTGGTCTTTTCAATTCTCGGGATGGACATGATGGCGCCGACGGTGTGGACGATGAGGTTGGGGTTATGCAGGGCGACCTCAACGGTAGACCAGTAGTGGAAGTGGAAGTCGAAGCTCTCAAGCTTTGCCTTGACCTTCTCGAGATCCTGCGGGGGGTATACGCCCAAAGGATTGCGGACATTTCTGAATCCGACCTTGATGGTGCCGGGCTCGGAGATACGGCAGTCGATGAAGGAGCTTGTAGCCTCAACGATGCTCAGCTTCTTGTCGCCGCAGTACTTGAGCATATAGGCAGTAGAGAAGTAGCCCGGGTTTATGATGACTATCTGACCGTCCTTGAAATAGGGTGCAGCTCTCTTGATAAGCGACTCGTGATATCTGGTCTGAATGTAAATGATGACGACCTCTGCCTCGGAAATGAGGGAGACATCACGGGTAACACGGCTTATTCTGCCGTGGCGGACGGTGCCGTCGACCTCGACAAGAGTCATCTCGCCGTTGTGCTCGACCATGTAGTTATAATTATCATCATGCATGGAGTTGGAGGTCTTTATGAGCGTGACCTCGTGGCCTTTGATGGAAAGGTCGGTACCTACTGCGCATCCGGCATTGCCGGCGCCCAAAATTGCAACTTTCATTTTTCTATCCTTTCGTATATGTAAAAATTAAGGATTACCACTTTGTCAATTTGTACTGCTCTGCCTTGAGCTTCATCTTGTCCTGATAAAACTGTCTGAACTCGGGCGAATGCTCTGCGACCTTGTGAAGATCCTGATGGATGTTTATCTCGATGATCTTAAAGCCGTCGTCGGTGATGGCGATATCAAATCCAAGGTACTCAAGCTCCGGCATGAATCTGCAGATGTTCAGAACGCCCTCGCACATGTAATCCCAGTTCGGAACGACGCCCTCTATCCTGACGCCGGTATCGGGATGTACCGGACAGGGAGTGAACTTGTGGTCACGCAGCTGTTCGGCGCAGTAGTATCTGCCGGTGGCGGTGTCTATCTTTGCGCAGATGCCGCCGTAGCCAACATTGTCGGTAAATCCGGATTTGGAGGAACCTATGCGCATATAAGTCTGCATTATCTTCGGCTCGTATGCGTTCTGATTTACCACCGCAACACGGATGGTGTTGACCGAGTTGGGGTATATCTTCTTGAGCTCATGGTGCATGAACAGGTACTCGGTTATAACATAAATGGACTTGAAGCCCGATATCATCGCAATGATCTCGTCCTCGGTCATTTCTTTGCCGTTGATGAGGTACTTCCCGTCGGCATACTCCATACGGTAGAAGCCGTCGCCGTGCGTACCGGCGGAGGGCTTAAGCGCAAGGAGCTTTTCCTGACGCAGAAGCTTGAAGATGCCGTCAAAGGATGCCTCGAAGCCCTCGGGGATATCCTGAAGTGCCTTGATGCAGGTCTTGCCGTTCATCTTGATGATGTCGTAATAATACTTTGCAAGGAACTGCTTGTACGGCTCCATGACATAGCGGGTCGTGGTCTTGTCGTTTATCCAGATCTGATAGCCGTTGTTTATTCTGTTGAGCCAATGATACTGATAGTCGGACAGGAAGTTTTTATAGTTTTCCTTCGTAAGCCCGTACTGCTGGATCCTGAATGACTGGAAGCCGTGCTTCCAGCACCATATCTTCTGGAAGATGTTCGTGGACTTCGTATGGAGAAAATCATCCCAGACCGAGTGCATCCACAGGCTCTGCATATACGGGCGAATGCCGGGTCGGCAGAACTTTCTGACGAAGCTATTGAAGCGCTTGTTCTTAAACGCTTTCCATATGCTGCGCTTTGTGGTCTTAAAGGTGCTGCGCTTCTTGGCGAGACGGTCAAGCAGATAATCGTTGAGCTTGTCGCTGTGTGCAACAGGCGGAAGCGCAGGGCTTGTGCTGAAGCGATCTATCACGAAGCCGTCCTCGGTAAGAATGATATAGACGGCAAAATACTCGATCTCGCTGACAAAGGCTGCGATCTTCAGGGTGTCGGCAATAATGTTATCCCAGCCCGGAATGGTAAGGTCTCTGCCCTCGACCTCGCCGGTCTCGGAAATGCGGATATGGTTGGGTCTGGTCGCTCCGTGAGGCAGGAAATATGCGTCGAGCAGCTCGGTGGATTTAAGCTCGTTGTTTGCGATGTAGAGCTTGATTGTACCGTCTATTCCCTCGCGCATCTTGTACGGTTCGGCGATAACATAGCTGTATTTGAGAGAGCTGATAAGCTCTAGCAGGCTTTCCTTGTCGTACTCCTGCTTCTTGCAGGGGTTGGGCGGGAAGCACTTGCAGTGCTCATCGAGTTTGCCCTCGCAAAGAAGTCCGTGCCTGTCATAGCCGTAGCCGAACATGGTCATGCGCAGCTGATCGACCTTATCGGCACACAGCTTGTACCTGTTTTCGCCGACACGCTCTATTATATACGTGCTTCTGTTGGTGGAGTTGGATGCCGGGCGCAGGCAAAGCTTGCCCCGCTCGTCAAGAAGCTTGATAAAGTCGTCGTAGTTTTCGCCGTAGGCACGGTTTACGGTGTCGATCGGCAGGAATATCTTTTTGTGCTCTCTGTCAATAATGCTGAAATACAGCTTCGGCAGGTGTTCCGGATAGTCAACCAGTATATGATTCGTGGTGACAAGATCCTTCATCCACTTGGAAAAGCTATTGTTAAACGGCTGCAAGAACAGGTAATCGACGTCGCTTATGTACTTATCGGGATTGTTCTTGAGATCATACTTTCCGATGCTCGTGGAAAGGTACTTATGATCATGTGCCCATTTCTTGTCTTCCATACTTATTCCGTTGTCCAGTGCATTATCCCGCTGAACCTTCCTGTAATAAGCATTCGCAAGTTTTCTTGAATAGCCCTGCTTCAGCCAAGGGCGGATAAAAATCTCTCTTTTTATCCGGCTAACTATACCCATTGCTTATTTTCTCTCTTTCTGCGTTTTATAAAAATGCGGTAAATGCCCGCACATACCCAATATACACTATTGTATATTTACTATGTTTCATCATTATAGTACATGTTTCCACAGTTTTCAATATAGAATACATAGAATATTATTTATTTGCGCCTGATTGACAAAAATAGCACATGTAGTATAATGCAATAAACTAAGTTTTTCTGCGCAATCGGAGGATTTTTCATGTCTTCTTCTGAAAAAAGCCACCCTTTCGGCTGCTTTGCTCTTGCGTTCCGCGGCTTCAGTCCCGAGTATGCCGAGGAGTGGTTTTACCTAAAAAGCATAAAAAAGTACGCCTTGCCGAACAGCATCGGTGTTTCGCACAAGGACATTTTGTCGCTGCTGCCGTTCGACGCAAGGATAGACAAGTCGCTGCTGCCCTCGGGCGAAAAGACCTATCAGCTTTTTGCCGACAGGCTCTCGACCCGATATGCGCTCAGCCGTCACAGGGAGCTGACGCCGGAGATATATTATGCGCTGCTTACCAAAGACGGCGAGCGGTTCATTCTCCCCTACGGCGATGCGGAGTCGCTCGAACGCAGCGAAAAGGGCATTGCCGAGCTTATCCGTCAAAAAGGCTGCGTCACGGTGCGTCCTTCGGAAAACAGCTTTGCCGCCTGCGAGACGCTCTACCGCTTTGACGGCGAAAGCTTTTATATTGCTGACCGCAAGGTCACGGAGGCAGAGCTTTTGCAGGATCTTGCCGGGCTTCCAGAGGACACGATCGTGTGCCGGCACATTGGAAGCAAGCTTGACTTCTCCCTGCGCATCGCAACGCTCAACTGCGGAACACCCGAGCTTCTGTACGCCGTTCTGACAGGCAGCGACGGCAGCTCCGAGCGCAACTGGTACACGGATAACCGTGAGCTTGCCGTGGTCAATGCCGACGGCAGCTATGACGGCGGAAAAATTGATAATTTCAGCGATATTGTTGCCGAAATCTTAAAAATTTCTTCCGAGTTTACCGATCTTGAATACATGAGCTATCTTTTAAGGCTCACAGACGGCGGATTTTACATCATGCAGGTCGACACCGGTAAGGATCTTGCAGGACTTACGAGCTTCAACGAAAAGACGCAGGAGTTTATAAGGCGCAAGCTTAAAAACCACCGCAGCTTCGTCACCGCAAAGCAGGCAGCCATACTCTGCTACCGCAAAATGTGGGAGCTGCTTGCAAAACGGCACGGCTTTGTCGACTTCATGTACCGCAACTGGAAGCGTGCGCTCAGGGCGGATAAAAAGGATAAGCTCACTACCGCCGCAGAGAAGCGCTGGGCGCATAAGCGAGGCTTTTTATCCTTCCGCATCAAGCAGTATAATTTGACGGACGAAAACTATCACGAATGTCTGTCCGACTACGACTACAAGTGGCTCCGCCCGCTCAACTGCCGCTACTTCAAGTGGGTGTGGGACAAGGTGTCGCTGCGGTATATGTTCGATGATTTCTCGGCCTATCTGCCGAAGTATTACTATAACCTCGTGCGCCGTGACGGCAAGGTGACGCTGCTGACCATGCAGGATACGCCACCAGGCTTCTCCGCCACATTTGAGGATGTACTGCGGCTGCTGCGTGAAAAGGGCATTCTCGCTCTCAAGCAGACCGAGGGCTCGCACGGCGTCGGCTTTTATAAGCTCGAGTACCGTAGCGGAGCATATCTCGTGAACGAGGAGGAGCGCAGTGAGGAGCAAATGCTTGCATTTTTGCGCAGTCTCAAGCGCTACTACAACATTTCCGAGTACATCGTCATGCACGATGAGCTGCGCAGGATATACAGCAATGTCGCCTGCACCGTGCGTGTCATGGTCATAAACCGCACGGGCTTTGACCCCGTCATTGAGAATGTGTACTTCCGCATCGGTACGAAAAAGACCGGCTTTACCGACAACATCGGCTCCGGCGGCATTTTCGCCTATGCCGATGAGGTAACAGGCCGCTTCCATGATGCCGAGGTCATCAAAAAGCACACCATCACCCCGTGCCCCACGCATCCGGATACCGGTGTTAAGATAGAAGGCGTGTTCCCCCATTGGCAGGAAGTGCGAAAGGTCATAACCGACATGTGCCGCTATGCCTCGTGCCTTGAGTATCTGGGCTTCGATGTGGTCATCACGCCCGACGGTTTCAAGATACTTGAGATCAACACTCACCAGGATCTGCACCGCTACCCGACCTATAACGACGATGTCCATGCCTACTTCGAACGCAAGGTGCAGCTCAAGAAGGCCGGACGCAAGCTTGCGTGATACCCTTTTCAATAGTATAATGTTGTGAATGCGCATTTGCATCACAAAGGAGAACTATGCGGATAGCTGTCATATTACTGCGCTGGATACTGAGCTTCATATACTTCTTCATGAAGCTGTTTCCGACAAATAACAACAAGGTGCTGTTTTTAAGCCGACAGTCGAACACCCCGACGGAGGACTTTGTGTTCCTCGAGGCTCGCCTGCGGGAAATGAAGCCCGATATCAAAACCGTTATGATAACAAAGCGTGCCGACAAGGGGCTGGGTAACCTTATCGTGTTTGCCCTGCAAACCCTCCGGAGCATGTGCCATCTGGCGACTGCCCGGGTGTGCGTTTTGGACTCGTACTGGCCTGCGGTGTCGATCTTAAAGCACAAGGATTCACTCGCCGTCGTGCAGATGTGGCACGCCATGGGCAAGATAAAAAAATCCGGCTACCAGTCGCTCGACAAGGGTCTCGGCCGCAGCAGCATGATCGCACACGAGATGCGCATGCACCGCAACTACGATGTCATCATCGCAGGCGGCAAGGCGTTCAATCCATTCTACTGTGCCTCGTTCGGCGTGGAGGAAAAGGTTTTGTACAATGTCGGCCTGCCGAGAATGGATATGCTGCGGGAGAACACCGAAAAATGCCGTAAGCAGTTTTTTGAGGCCTACCCGGAGCTTGAGGGCAAGAAGATCATTCTTTATGCCCCCACCTTCCGCAAGGGCGAGATATTGGACCCCAAGGCCATTGTCGATGCCTTTGATTTTAACGGCGAGCAGATGATGATAATCAAGCGCCACCCCAACCAGCGCTTAAATGAGGAAAACCTCGGCAGCGCAATGACCTGCGACGATGTGCCGACAAGCACCGTGCTGTCTGTGTGCGACTGCGTCATAACCGATTACTCGGCCATAACCATCGAAGCTGCGATACTGCACAAGCCGGTGTATTTTTACCTGTTTGACCTTGAGGATTACCTGAGCCGCAACGGGCTGAATGTCCTGCTGTCCGACGAATTTCCCGACAGCGTTTTCTATGAGCCCGAAAAGCTCTTCTCCAGCATCGCAAGCGGCGTGTACGACTACGATAACTACAAGCGTTTCTGCGAAAAATATCTCCCCGAGCAGAGCGGCCGGGCAACCGACAAGATAGCCGCTTTGATAATCGACTGTATGAGGAGGGATAAACATGAGGCGATCTCTGAACGCATTTCTGAGCAAAATTGAACTTATTGCACTGTGGATAGTCAGAATTTTGTTTGCGCCCGACCACTTCGGCGTAGGCTTCTTTAAGCGCATCAAATACTGCATCCACGGCGGCTTTATGCCCGATCAGGTTGCAATGTACGACCTGCCGCACAGGGGCACAAAGGAGTACCTTTCCGAATTTGACTGGCACAAATCCCGCAACATAAATGAGCCGTACAGCTCGCTTTTAAACAACAAGGTCGTTTTCGGTCAGATGGTAGAGCGATACTGCCCCTCGCCGGAGATTTATGCGATAAAGCACGGCAAGCGCCTTGTCGGCATGAACGGCAGAGTTGTTAACGACTACGCAGACCTTATTCCCCTGCTGCACGAGGTCAAGGCCTTTGTCGTAAAGCCCGTGTGCGCAGGCAAGGGCAACGATATCCATATAGTCAAATTCAACGGCAATGGCATCATGCTCAATAACCAGCCGTCAAGCGAGGACGAGCTCATCGCCTGCCTTAAAAAGGGCAAGGAGTGGTTTGTCTGCGCATATGCATATCAGGCCGATTACCTTAACACCATCTACCCCAACTCGGCAAACACCCTGCGCATGATAGTCCTGCGCAATAACGACACGAACAAGCTTGAGCTGTGCTTTGCCGTGCAGCGCATCGGCGCATCGTGGACGGGTGCTGTCGATAACGGCAGCAAGGGCGGTCTTATCGCAAATGTCGATATCGAGACCGGCATGCTGAGCGAAGCCCGCACTCTGCATAATCTCACGGTCTACGAGACCCACCCCGACACCCGTGCGCAGATAAAGGGTACGGTCATCCCGAATTGGGAGAACATCAAGGCCGATGTCGTGCGTGTGTCAAACGAGTTTCCGTATCTGGACATCATCGCATGGGACATTCTGCCCACGGCGGAGGGCTTCACGGTCATCGAGGCCAACACCTCCTCGGGCGTGAACATCATCCAGCTTTGGGGGCCGCAGCGCAACGGCAGGCTCGGTCAGTTTTATCGTGAGCACGGTGTGATCAAATGAAGTATGTTATTATGGCAGACGGCAAGGGCAGCCGTTGGAACAACTACATGGGGCTGACAAAGCACAACATCCGCATCGGCGGCGAGACGCTGCTTGAGCGCACGGTGCGGCTCCTGCATGAGTATGACGCCGCCGCCGAGGTCATCATCACCTCGCATAACACGCAGCTTCACATCGACGGTGCCGAGCGTTACGAGCCGAAGAACAATGTGCTTGAGATCGACCGCTTCACGGCAGAGCTTATCGGCGATAATATGTGCTTTCTCTACGGCGATGTGTACTACTCTGAGGAAGCGATAAAAACCATCGTCCAAAACGCCGGAGCGGAGCGGCTGTTGTTTATCGGCAGTCACAAGAGCATCTGTGCCGTTTTGATAAAAGACGGTGCGCTGTTTAAGTCGCTGTACGAGACTATCCGCAGCATGTACCTTGACGGCAGGATAACCGAATGCAAGGGCTGGCAGGTGTATCATTTGTATGCAGGACTGCCGCTTGAAAGCCGTGAGATAGGCCGTGGGTATCTCATAACCGACAGCTTCACAAGGGATTTCAACTCCCCCGATGACTACAACGATTTTATCGCAGGGCAGGTTTAAGTCCTGCGATAAAAATTTATGTAGAAATATATGCAGTTATATGCTATAATGGCGAATTGATATTGTGTAGACATTTGAATTCTCAAGGAGAATTAGTCATATGACGGAAAAAAAGAACAATCGCTTTTTGCTCGTAGAGCTTATAAGGCGAGACTTTATCAAGAAGTACAAGCGCACGACTCTTGGCATACTGTGGAGCGCACTTGCCCCGCTTTTCCTGCTTATCACGATGGATATAGTGTTCGGCGCATTCTTCGGTCTGAACCTGCCGCACTACACCATTTACCTGTTTTCGGGTCTGCTGCTGTTTAACTATTTCAGCAATATCACCCGCAACTCCATGAGCGTTCTTTATATAAACGCACCCATTTACAGCAAGGTGCCGGTGCCGAAGCTGTATTTCCTGTTTTCGCACAGCGTCGCTAATTTCATTGACTTTTTAGTGTCGCTTGCGGTGTTTTTCGTCTTTGTTGCCATCGACGGCATCACCTTTAAGGCAAACTTCTTCCTGCTCATCTACCCCATCATATGCCTGTTTTTCATAAACTTCGGCATATGCATGCTTCTGAGCTCACTGTATATTTTCTTCCGTGATATAAGCTACCTGTGGCCGGTCATCTGCCGCATCATCATGTACTCGTCGGCGATCTTCTACGACGCAGCTATACTGCCGGGGCTTCTGCGCAGACTTCTCACCTGCAATCCCCTGTATATGTGCATCGATTACTTCAGGCAGCTTATCATCCACTCCACCGTTCCTTCGCCCGCCTACCACATCATTCTGCTCGTCATGACGCTTCTTTGCATGGTCATCGGCGGCTACACCTACTACATCAGCCGCGACAAGATCGCACTGTATGTGTAAGGAGGTGCGCAATGAAAGATAACAAGGTTCTTATACTTGACGATGTCTCCGTCAGATACCGCAAGCGTGATTCACGAGCGACTGCTGATATCTTCCGGCGGCTCATGGGCAAGGAAAAGAGGAATAACGAGTTCTGGGCGCTCAAAAATGTGTCGTTCAGCCTCGAAAAGGGCGATATGCTCGGCGTTATCGGCAAAAACGGTGCAGGTAAATCGACGATGATGAAGGCCATCAGCGGCACGCTCTGCCCCGCCTCCGGCACGATAGAAAAAGAGGGCAAGCTGTGCGCCCTGCTTGAGCTTGGCGCAGGCTTTGACCAAGACATGACCGTCAAGGAAAATGTCTACCTGCGCGGTGCGCTCTTAGGCTACTCCAAGGAATTTATCGACGGCAAATACGACGAGATAATCGACTTTGCCGATATGCGTGAGTTTGAGGACAGCCCCTTCCGCACGCTCTCGTCGGGCATGAAATCCCGTATCGCATTCTCCATTGCGAGCATGGTCGAGCCCGACATGATAATCCTTGACGAGATATTCGCCGTCGGCGACGGCGACTTCCGCAAGAAAAGCCAGAAAACCATGCAGAATATCATCGCAAACGGCGATACCACGGCGCTCATGGTCTCCCACTCGATGCAGACAGTGCGTGACCAGTGCAACAAGGTGCTGTGGCTCGACAGGGGCAGAATGGTCATGTTCGGCGACCCCAAGACCGTTTGCGACGCATACGCAGAATATCTCAACACCGGCAAGCTCCCCGAAACGGAGTCACTCAAGGCCACCAAGAAAAACCCGATCAATAAGATGGCAAAGACCAAGGGCAAGATTTTCGGCGAAGTGATGATATACCTGCTTTTGCTGATGTTTACGCTCGGCGGCATCTTCTTCTGGTCGCAGTATGACCTGTTCAGGGCGTATTTCATTGCCAAGGACTCGACCCCCGAGCAGATAATGCAGGTCGTGGACGATTACCGTGACGAGGCAAACGAGCTTCTTGAGGCCGACATTTCCGGCTGGAACACCGAGGTACTCGATAACTGCACCGAGGATATCCGAAGCGAAAAAGCCACGATAAAAGAAGTTGCAAAGGAAGTCGTCGGCGATTCGTTCGAGCCGGGCGGAGCCGATACAATGCCGAATTTTCTGCAAAATCTTTCGGTTCAGAAAAACCGACCGTGTCGAAAGAGCAACCGAAATCATCGGAAGAAAAGAAAGGTGCAAAGAAAAAAGAAAAGCCCAAATATAAATTTCTGGATTCCTATTGTACAAACTTGTGTCAAAAGGCACGCGACGGTCAGCTCGACCGGATTGTCGGACGTGAGAATGAAATTTACCGTGTGGTACAGATTTTAAGCCGCCGTACCAAAAACAATCCCTGCTTAATTGGTGAACCGGGC
>OIEG01000861.1_pt1 | contig 11869 bp, 8 predicted proteins | sample 1581751 | NCBI WGS metagenome assembly OIEG01 (sample SAMN01760950, study PRJEB22395) | human gut metagenome | reverse complement strand
GCGGCAGGCTGGGCGCCTTTGGCAGCAAGGTCACGGAGCCGGAGGGCGTATTCCTTCAGCTTCAGAGAAATGAGATTGGCCATACGGGCGGTGTTCTCGCTACTGTTGGTCTCCGGCATGGCACACTTGGGCACAAGGCCGTATTTGGAAACGATATCCGCCACTCCGGTGAATGTGCCTCCGTCACTCAACGGATGTTTCAGCAGCCACTCCACTGTTTTGTCGTCCAACGGCTTTTCCGCAGTGTCGATGATGCCTTGCAGGAAAAGGTTGGACTTCTCCAGCTGGTCCCAAAAGAAAGGATATATCTCCGAGAACTCGAAAGACCGGAAACCATAGCGTGCAAGGGCTTTGGCACGCATCACGTTCAGCCCTGTGAAGAGCCAGCAACGCCCTGAGGACTTCTGGTCGGTGATGCCTTTGGAGTCCACCTTAATGGAGAAATGGGTATCCATGCCCTGCATGTTCTCCTGATTGAGCGCCAACTTGCGGATGTCGTTGTTGCCAATGGCATTGCGCAGCGCCTTGTCGGACGCCGTCCCTTGATAGCTTTGCTGGATTTGACTGAGCATGGCAGAAGTGATTCCGCCTTGGCCGTCCTGTGCCTGCACCGAAAGCAGTGTGGTGCCGAAAACAATTACAGATAAAAAACGTTTATTCATGTCAAGATGTATATATGTATGTATTATGTATATTGATATAAGAAACAAATTCATTCCACGAGCCCCCCAAAATCATCTCGTGAGATGATCCGTCTCATCCCGCAAGGCAAACAAATTCACCTTACGGAACGGATTTTTCCGTACCACGAGACCGATGAAAAGGCAAATGTAATGTCTTTTTTGATAATTTTAGCGCCCTCTTTAGATTTATTATCTATTCTTCTAAAAACCGATTCAAATAAAATAGTTTTCTTTGCAGCCACATTCGTACGATATGAAAAGATATATACTGGGTATATTTACTATTATACTGACAGCTGTAAGTGTTTCAGCACAAGAACAGTCCCCTACGGTTACCAACGACACAACTCCCGCACTGAGCAAAAAGGAACTGCGCAAACAAAGGGTGGCTCGCAGAAATTTCCATTACAACATATTGGGTGGCCCAAGCTATACACCCGACTTCGGTGCGCTGATAGGCGGAAGCGCCCTGATGACCTTCCGTATGAATCCCGGCGACACCACACAACTGCGTTCGGTGCTGCCGATGTCCATAGCCTATATGTTCAAGGGCGGCGTCAACCTGATGGTGAAACCGCAACTCTTCTTTAAAGGCGACCGCTTCCGCATCTTCGGAAAATTCGTCTACAAGAACACTGAAGACAACTTCTACGGCATAGGCTACAATACGAACAAGAATTACATCCGTAGCGACAGCACCAGCAAATATCGTTACAGCGGCATACAAATCAATCCCTGGTTTCTGTTCCGTTTGGGCGAAAGCAACGTGTTTGCCGGCCCCCAAGTGGACATCAACTACGACAAAATCACCGATCCCGCCAAACATCTCATAGAAGAACCCGACTACGTGGCAGCCGGCGGTACGGCAAGCGGTTACAAGAACTTCAACTCCGGCCTGGGCTTCCTCCTCACCTACGACAGCCGCGATATCCCCGCCAACGCTTACAAAGGCGTCTACCTTGACTTCCGGGGTATGATGTACAGCAAGGCGTTTGGCAGCGACAACAACTTCTACCGACTGGAAATGGACTACCGCCAGTACAAGTCCGTAGGCCGCCGCAAGGTGCTCGCCTGGACAGCGCAAAGCAAAAACGTGTTCGGCAACGTCCCCCTCACCCAATATTCACTGACCGGCACTCCCTTCGACCTGCGCGGCTACTACATGGGACAATATCGTGACAAATCCTCTCATGTCATCATGGCCGAATACCGCCAGATGATAAATACCGACCGGAGCAACTGGATGAAGCGCATGCTGCACCACATCGGCTTCGTGGCATGGACCGGATGCGGCTTCATGGGCCCCACCATGGGCAAGATTGAAGGTGTGCTGCCCAACTATGGCGTAGGCCTGCGCATCGAAGTGCAGCCCCGTATGAACGTGCGTCTGGATTTGGGTAAAAACACAGTAAACAACCAAACATTGTTCTACTTCAACATGACCGAGGCTTTTTAAGAAAAAGGATTATTCTGTGATTGACATTGACAATTCTGTAATCAACATTGACAATTGGATGATTAACATTGACAATTGGGTGATTGACATTGGCAATTTGATGATTGATGATTAACCGCTCACCATAAATCAACAATATATTCCTCCTTTCCCTTGCAGCACTAAAAGATTATACATATCTTTGGACGTTAATCTCAAATTACTGAAAGATAATTATTTATATTCTAATACTGATGGGGGTTCTCGAAATCATCTTTTGGATCGGCTTATTCATTGTGTTCTATACATATATAGGTTATGGAATGATCCTCTATGCCCTTGTCAAACTGAAGGAATGTTTTCGCAAAACAGCCGCCCCACCCCCACCGGCAGATGACTCTCTCCCCGACCTGACGCTGTTCATCGCCGCCTACAACGAAGAAGACGTCGTAGATGAGAAAATGCGCAACTGCCTTGCTCTGGACTATCCTGCCGACAAACTGCATATACTTTGGGTGACGGACGGCAGCAACGACCGTACCAACGAACGCCTTTCGCACTGGCCGCAAGCCACCGTACTCCACCAGCCCCAACGGCAGGGAAAAACCGCTGCGCTGAACCGGGGAATCCGCTTCGTAACCACACCGCTCGTTGTCTTCACCGATGCCAACACACACCTCAACCGCGAAGCATTGCGCGAAATAGTACATGCCTTTGCCACCCCCAAAGTGGGCTGCGTGGCAGGAGAAAAGCGCATCGCCGTACAGGCCAAAGACAACGCCGCATCCGGTGGCGAGGGCCTCTACTGGAAATACGAATCCGCTCTCAAGAAACTCGATGCCCGCCTCTACTCCGCAGTAGGAGCAGCCGGCGAGCTGTTTGCCATCCGCCGCGAACTGTTCGAGGAAATGCCTGCGGACACCTTGTTGGACGATTTCATCCTCTCCCTGCGCATCGTGATGCGCGGATACACCATCGCCTATTGTGCCGACGCCTATGCCACCGAAAGCGGTTCGGCAGACATGCACGAAGAGGAAAAACGGAAAGTGCGGATCGCTGCCGGCGGTTTACAGTCCGTCTGGCGCCTGCGCACACTGCTCAACCCGTTGCGCTACGGCACATTTTGTTTCCAATATATCTCCCACCGCGTACTACGGTGGTCGCTGACACCTGTTTTACTATTCTCATTACTTCCTCTGAACACAATTCTTATTTTTACGACAGACTCTCCTTTGTTCTATGCCGTCATCTGGCTCTTGCAAACATTGTTCTACCTCATGGCGAGCTGGGGATATTATTTGTCAAAGAAACGCATCAAAAATAAGATACTCTTTGTTCCCTACTATTTCCTTTTCATGAACATCAACGTTGTACGTGGCTTCAACTACCTGCGCAAACGCCGGGGACAGACCAATGGCGCATGGGAAAAGGCACAAAGAGCTTAACCGATAGAAAAATGAAAAACATCCTGAAAAAGGCAGAGAATGCCGAAAAGCTGTTGAACCTGACGTCAGACACCATGATCCTACTGGATCGGAACGGCGTTTGCGTGGACATCGCAGTGCACGACATCAACCTATGGTTTCTGACAGAAGACCAGTTGTTGGACAAGAACATACTCCAGCTGCTCCCACCCTCCACTTACCGGAAAATCTACCCGGAGTTCAAGAAAGTGCTTCTGCGAGGAGAAGTCTCCAGCCGGAACTATGAGCTTGCCACCGACAGCAAGACCTACTTCTTCAAGTGCATCATGCGCCCCTACGAAGATATGGTGCTCTGCCAATATCGCGACATCACAGAACGAAGCCAGCGCAAACTGGAGTTGGAAAAGAAGAATTACGAGCTGAACGAAATACAGAAAGTAGCGCTCATCGGAAGGTGGTGGTACGACTCCGGCAAGGAATGCATCTGCTACTCCGGATACTCCGACATCACGCTCGATGAGGAACAACAGACCGTCTCACTCGACAGCTACATAACACACATACTGCCCGAAGACAGGGAGATATTCTGCAAATGGCTCGACGAGAACCTGCAAGGAGACATGAAAGAAAGCGTGGAGTATCGCATCCACTTCCGGCAAAAAGTGTTCTATATCCGCCAAAAGACCTTCTCCTGCGAGAAACGCCCCGGTGGACACACAGTCCTCGAAGGATACATACAGAACATCACCGATATCCAGCAGCAGCGCAATGACATCACCCTGCTGACGCATGCCATCAACAACGCCACCGAAGACATCTTTGCCGCCCACGAAGACGGAACCCTCATATTTGCCAACCGCTTCTTCAGGCAGCACCACAACATCGGACTGACAGATGACATCACCCAACTGAAAATCTATCAGGTGAACTCGCACGCACGCAGCGAGGAAGAGTGGAACAGAATAAAAGCGTCCATACCCAAAGGAAGCCAACGCAAAGGGTTCATCTTCTACGACCCTCTGCCCCTCCACCCGGAAGTGCTGGCCATGGAAGGCAATGCCTTTTGGGTGACAAGCGACGAAGGCGAATACAGCCTGTGGGCGTTCGGAAAAGACATCACGCAGCGCATCAAGGACGAGCAACAGATCAAACGGTTCAGCCAAGTGATGGACAAGACCATTGAGAATCTTCCGGCAGGCATCGTCGTGAAAGACATCAAAAACAAATTCAAGTACTTATACCGTAATCGTGAATCGTACAACCGGAACATCCCCATGAAGGAAGCGTTGGGCAAAGACGACTTCGACTTCTACCCCTTTGACATCGCACAGAAAAAGAGAAAGCAGGACATGGAGATAGCCGAAACCGGCATCGAAAAGCATTGGATCACCGAGGAGTACGACCAAAACGGCAAATCCATCATCCTCGACAAACGGAAAATGCGCATCGAGAGCAAAGACTTCTCCCCTATCCTGCTGAGCATCGAATGGGACATCACCGAAATGGAACGGATGAAGCAGGAACTCCTCGTTGCCAAAGAAAAAGCAGAGGCTTCCGACCAATTGAAGTCCGCCTTCCTTGCCAACATGAGCCACGAAATACGCACCCCGCTCAATGCCATTGTAGGCTTCTCCAGAATCATTGCCGAAAGCACCGATGCCGAAGAACGGAAAAGCTTCTACGACATTGTGGAAGCCAACAACGAACGGCTGCTGCAACTAATCAACGAGATTCTCGACCTTTCCAAGATTGAAGCAGGCATAGTGGAGTTCACCATCACTCCCGTCCGCCTACATTCACTCTGCAGGGAAATATACGATGCGCTGAAGTTCCGCTGTCCGCAGGGGGTGAAACTCATCTACGAGCCTTCGGACGAAGAGATAACCATCGAAGGAGACAAGAACCGCATCTTCCAGGTGATATCCAACCTTATCGGAAATGCCTTTAAATTCACCACCCAGGGCAAAGTCAGCTATGGGTATCGCCGCAAAGGAGACGGGATAGAGTTCCACGTCAGCGACACCGGCATCGGCATCGAAGCCGGCAAGTTGGACAAGGTCTTTGAACGTTTCGTCAAGATGAATAGCTTCGCACAAGGCACAGGACTGGGATTGTCCATCTGCAAAACCATTATTGAACGGTTGGGCGGCACAATCTCTGCCAGCTCGGAAATGGGCAAAGGAACCACCTTCACCTTTACCCTGCCTGAGAAACAAGAAGAAACAGCAGGCAAGCATGCCGACATACATAAATCGGGCGTCAACGCCCCAACCTATGCCCAAAAGGAAAACAATGCTTCCCTTTCCGGCGAAGAGCATCAAGGCTCCGAACAGCCCCATGATTCCTCAAAGCCCGGTCTTCCCACCATACTGGTGGCGGAAGATACAGACAGCAATTATATTCTCGTCAGGGCCATTTTGGGAAAGTCATACCATTTGGAACGTGCCAAGGACGGCATGGAGGCTGTAACAATGTTTGAAGAGCTGCATCCCGACCTCATCCTGATGGATATGAAGATGCCCAACCTCGACGGTCTGGATGCTACGAAAATCATTCGTGAACTTTCGCCCAAAATACCCATTATCGCCCTCACCGCCTATGCCTACGAGTGTGACAGGCAAGCAGCCCTGAAAGCCGGATGCAATGAGTTCCTGACAAAGCCCTACAAGCAAGAGGAACTTAAAGAAGTGATAGAAAGACATTTGGAAGAGAAAGATGTGCAAAAGCAGAAATGAGCACCGGGGAAAGCCGCAACTTGTAAAAGGTAAATATAAAAGGGCCGTATCCTCCCTCCCTTTCGGAGGGCAATGATACGGCCCTTTTCACTTATTCTTTTATTTACGCAAAGATATCGCTTCTTTGGATATATGCTATCACATCTCCTTTATTGACATTGGCGCCTTGCTGGGCACATATTTCCACAACACGACCGGTAAATCCGGTCATCACCTTTTCGTATTCTCCCCAAGGGGTGGAGAGATAACAGAACACCTCGTCATGCTGATACTTGCGTCCGATGAACGGTGCTGCCGACGGCCCTTCTACCGAAACCTCCCAAAGCACCTGTCCTTTGGACGGAGCTATGATAGGGTCTGCTTTGGCCCGTTTCAGTTTCTTTATTTCCTCTTCCGAATATCCGTTCTTCATCATAGATGCATCCTTGACACGTTCCAGTTCATCTTGGAAACGCTTCTTGGCAACACCCGACTTATAGTCACGATATTGCCGGTCGTGCATGGCCAGTTCAAAAAGCTCCTCATCGTCCTCGCCATATTCCCAGCCGTTCTCGTCCATTTCTTTACGGTAGTCGTCCAAAGCGTCCGGATAGTTGGATTGCGGGTCGGTATCGACAAACTCGTAGCCTTTGGATTTGGCAAGTTCAATGATTTCAGGAGCCAGTTCGCCCGGCAAGCGGCCACTCTTGCCCAGAATCATGTCCCAGGTATGATTGTCGATCATTGTCCAGCGCTCTTCACCTTTCACCAGTTGCATCACGTTCATCAGCGCCACATTCTTGACGTACTGGCTGAACGGAGTTACCAAAGGCGGATACCCCAGTTTGGGCCATACATATTCCACTTCATCAAAGAGCATCACCAGCAGGTCGTCTATGCTGAGTTCGGGCTGGTTCTTACCTTTCAGTATCATATTGATGCCGGAATGTACACCTTTCAAATCTGCCATCATAGAGCCCATCATGCCGCCCGGAAGCCCGCATTTCAAGAGCAGGGACGACATATGCTTGTTGGTGGGATCCATAAAATAGCCGAGAAAGTCATCTATAAACTCCTGCGTCATGGCACGAGCTTTCATGTAGGCTTTCATGTTGATGTCGGGCACTTGGAAACCCTTATCGCGCAACATTGCCTGTACGGAAATAACATCCGGGTGCACCTTTCCCCACGACATGGGTTCCATGGCCACATCTATGATATCGGCGCCGTTCTCGCAGACTTCGAGGATGGAAGCCATCGAAAGTCCCGGTCCGCTATGCCCATGATACTGTATCAATACGTCGGGATGCCTTTCTTTGATTGTCTTCGTCAGTTCTCCCAGCATCCCCGGACGACCGATGCCCGCCATGTCTTTCAAGCAGATTTCGGGTGCTCCGGCCTCAATGAGTTGGTCGGCTATGCGGGCATAATACTCCACTGTGTGCACAGGCGAATGGGTGATGCAGAGCGTTGCCTGCGGAATCATTCCGGCTTCGAGTGCATAACGGATGGAAGGGATGATGTTGCGCGTTTCGTTCAGTCCGCAGAAGATGCGGGTGATGTCCACGCCTTGCGCATGTTTCACCTTGTACATCAGGCGGCGCACGTCGGCGGGTACGGGATACATGCGCAACGCATTCAGCCCGCGGTCGAGCATATGGGTCTGTATGCCTGCATCCTTGAAGGGTTGGGTAAAGGCACGAACCGCTTTATTCGGGTTCTCGCCATAGAGAAGGTTCACTTGTTCGAAGGCTCCGCCGTTGGTCTCGACGCGGGCAAAGCATCCCATTTCGATAATCAGCGGGGCGATGCGCACCAACTGATCCACTCTCGGCTGATATTTACCGGACGACTGCCACATATCGCGGTAAACAAGACTGAATTTGATTTCTTTTTTCATTGCAATAGGTAATTTACGATTTGTTCATCAGGCTAACTTGGTATATACAAATATAAAGGATTATTCTGACATATAGTCAAAATAATCCTATAATTATTCATTCAAAAGATATGTTTTATATCATTTAGTAAATCGAGCATTAAAAGTTTTCTAATTCTTAATTTATCAAATGAAATCCTTCAATTCCTCCTGCAGCTTCTGTCTTGTGAAGAAGATGCGGCTTTTTACTGTTCCAAGAGGCAGTCCCAGGCGTTCGGCTATCTCGCGGTACTTAAATCCGGAGACGTGCATGGAAAACGGCACTTTATAATCACGTGGCAATGAATTGACGATGCGGTGCATTTCCTTCAGGTCGTAAGCTCCTTCGGTACTGGCAAAGCCGGAATCTTGCGGTAGGCTCAGGTGGTACAGGTTGTCGGTCTGGTCGACGAACGTCTGCTCACGTACTATCTTGCGGTAGTTATTGATAAAGATGTTACGCATAATGGTGTACATCCAACCTTTAAAATTGGTATCGGGCTCGTATTTGTCTTCATTATCCAAGGCTTTAAGAGAGGTCTCCTGCAACAAATCATTCGCTTCTTCCCGATCGGACGTCAATTTGTATGCAAAGCGAAGCAGTTCTTCTTGCACAGCAAGCAAATCTTTTCTAAAACTGTAAGTGTTCATACTTTGCTAATTTTTTTATGGTTAATATTCGTTTAGGTTTAGTGGTTGCAAGTATACGGAAATTTCCGAATCAGGAGGGATGGAATACGGGTAGTCTTTGGGGTGAAAACTAACATTTGACAGATATTACCCCCTGTTTTGGCAGTTTTCAGGCGATGCGGAAACAACATAAACGGGCGTGAGAGGTGATTTTAGCGCTAAATTATAGTAATATTACCATAAGATAAATAAAAACAGGCCCTATGAAGAGAAGAACACAGGTTGGGGTCACAAGAAATGTTTGCCTGTAATGAAAGCACACCGTCATTACAGACAAACACAAGCACCGGAAAAGGCATCTAAAAGTCAGCTTTCTTTCCCCTCTTCCTCCCCGTCGTTTCCGGAGAGTATGGGCAGACATATCTTATATTTCACAGCAAGGATACGGGTGATGAACACAGACATCCCGCCTATCACCTGGCAACCGTAGGAGTGCATGCCCGCCAGCTCGCATATCCAGTAGGCCGTACCGCCCACCACGCATGCCATTGCATAAATCTCTTTACGGAATATGAGAGGAATTTCATTGATAAAGACATCGCGTATCACGCCCCCCGCAGCTCCGGTAATGCTGCCCATGATGATTGCCACCCAGAAGGGATAGCCCAGAGAGAGGCTCTTGCCCACTCCCACCACCGTAAACAGTGCCAAGCCGATAGTATCGAAGATGAAGAACGTGTTGTGCAGGTGTATGAGGTGCTTCCCGAAGAAGATAACCCACAGCAAGGCCAGTCCGGTACATATCAGATAAATAGGATCTGTCATCCAGCCGGGAGTGACATCCAGCAGGAGATCACGTATCGTACCGCCTCCAATGGCTGTTACGAACCCCACCACATAAGCGCCGAACCAGTCGAAGCGCTTCGCCGAAGCAAGGCGTATGCCGCTGATGGCAAAGGCAAATGTGCCAATAAAGTCGAGTATCTGAACAAATGTAGGCATGAAAGGATTTCTTTTTTTGCAAAGTAACAAATAATTTCCCTAAGAAAATGTATTTTTGTCTCACCAATTTATATGAGCAATGAAAATAACCATCGTATCGGGCGCACGTCCCAACTTCATGAAGATTGCCCCCCTGTGCCGCGCCATAGACGCAGCCAGAGAAGCGGGTAAAAACATATCCTATCGCATAGTCTACACCGGTCCTCAGGACGACACCACTTTGGATGCCTCGCTCTTTTCCGACCTCGCCATGCCTAAGCCCGACGCTTACTTGGGCATCAGCGGACGCGACCATTCGCGGGTGGCGGCTTCCATTATGCTCGCATTCGAAGAGGAACTCAACGGACATCCCGCCCAAGTAGTGCTGGTGGTGGACGACATGACCGCCACCATGAGCTGCGCCATCGTAGCCAAGAAGCGCGGTCTGAAGGTAGCCCATGTCATTGCCGGTACGCGTTCGTTCGATATGAATATGCCGCGTGAGGTGAACCGCACGATCGTAGACGCCATTTCCGACTACCTCTTCACTGCCGGAATGGTGGCCAACCGCAACCTCAACCAAGAAGGGATGATACCGGAATACATCCACTACGTGGGCAATATACTCATCGACACCATCCGCTACAACCGCCACCGCCTGATGCAGCCGCTATGGTTCTCCACCCTCGGACTGCGCAAGGGAAACTACCTCTTGCTCACCCTGAACCGCCACGACCTGCTGGAAAAGAAAGCCGTACTCTGTTCCCTGATGCAGACGCTGGCAGCGAAGGCTGGCGACATGCCTGTCGTGGCCCCCATGCATCCCTACGTGGAACGCGCCATAAAATCACTGGGGCTTGACATGCCCCACCTGCACATCCTGCCGCCCCAGAGCTATCTGCACTTCGGCTTCCTCATCAACCAGGCCAAGGGCATCGTGACCGACTCCGGCAACATTGCCGAAGAAGCCACTTTCCTCGATGTGCCCTGCATCACGCTCAACACCTACGCCGAACACCCGGAAACGTGGCGTTTCGGAACCAATGAGCTCGTCGGGGAGAACTCCATTGCCCTCTCCGCCGCTCTCGACAAACTGCTGCATGGCGACTGGAAACACACCACCCTGCCCGACCGCTGGGACGGACGTACAGCCGAGCGCATCGTACAGACGTTGATAAACGGAGAAAAGATATAGAAAAGCTCTCGCTCTCTCTTAAGTATCCCTCTTATTCTTTAAAAAATATTTGCTTCTTGATTAACTGCAAATTGCTAACTTTGCAAATTGATTATGAAATGTATGAAACAAATATATAGCATAGCTCTGCTTCTCCTGCTTCTGTTATCCGTCTCCACCGGTGTGTCGGCGCAGATAAAAGGGGTCATAACAGACTCCCTCACCCACGAACCGCTGATGTACATCACCGTACAATATGAAGGAAAAGGCGTGGGAGGCATCTCCAATGCAGAGGGAGAATACCAGGTAGAGACTCGTAAAGGCTGGAATGAGCTGACATTCTCCGCCATAGGTTACATCACCAAAAAAGTGAAATTCGCCCCTGGCACAAAAGTACTCAACGTGGAGCTGGCTCCTGCCGACGTGATGCTCTCCGAGGTTGTTGTCAAGCCCAAGAAAGAGAAGTACTCGCGCAAGAACAACCCTGCCGTAGAGTTCATGAAGAAAGTCATCGAGAACAAGAAAGCCCTGAAGCTGGAGGAGAACGACTATTACCAGTACCAGAAGTACGAGAAGATGAAGATGTCCGTCAACGACGTCACGCCGGAGAAAATGGAGAAAGGCATCTACAAGAAATTCTCCTTCTTCAAGGATCAGGTGGAGGTATCGCCCAAAACCAACAAGATGATCCTGCCCATCTCCATTAAGGAGACCTCCTCCAAGACCATCTACCGTAAGAATCCCAAAAGCGAAAAGACCATTATCGAGGGTATGAACTCCAGCGGCATCGAAGAATTCTTCAATACAGGCGATATGCTGGGCACGATCCTCACCGACGTCTTTTCCGACGTCAACATCTACGATGACGACATCCGCCTGCTGCAACGCCGCTTCGTCAGCCCCATCGGAC
>OIEG01000835.1_pt1 | contig 12084 bp, 13 predicted proteins | sample 1581751 | NCBI WGS metagenome assembly OIEG01 (sample SAMN01760950, study PRJEB22395) | human gut metagenome | reverse complement strand
TGATTTTTCGACTGAGTGTGATAAAATCTGAATATATTTATCATATTGGGAGCGTGGAATATACATGGTGTTTTTCTACCAAGTCTTTAGAGAATTCTACCCGTTGTTTGGAGTTCATCAAATGAATATTGTGGTCAGTGTACCGGGGACGGCGACGGTAGGTGGCAGAGAAATCGTAGCTTACCACGGGACGTCCTACTTGCCCTTTTTTCGTGGTAATCACGATCACCCCGTTTGCCGCACGCGCCCCGTAAATAGAAGTTGCCGCCGCATCCTTCAACACGGTCGTCTCAAAAAGCTGATACTCCGGGTACTGGAACACAAGTCCTACCTTGTGGCGGACATTCTTAGCCGAGATTTTGTCGGCGTTTATGTCCTCGCCGTCGACCATGACCGTGCCGGAGGTCGGCTTCAGCAGAGCGTTCAGGTGCTGGATAAATGTCGACTTACCCGAGCCCGTGTGACCGATAAGTCCCACGAACTGGCCGTGCGGTATCTCAATATTTATATCGTCTATTGCGACCTTTTCAAAGGGCGTGCCCACACTGTAAACATGGCGCAGGGCGCTCACCTTAATATCTGACATGGTTTGTTATCCTATTTCCTTTGCGATTTGTTCTGCGCAGTCGGCAAGGCCGAGCGCCGTCAGCGGCAGATTAAAGCCTTTATTGTTGAGCTGCCACATGAGCTCCGTCGTTGCCGGAACGGCAAGCCCCTCGCTGTGCATGAGCTCGACCTGCGAGAATACCTCCTGCGGCGTTCCGTCGGCGACAACATCGCCGTTTGACATGACGATGAGCCTGTCGGCATCTATGCACTCGGACATATGATGCGTTATCAATACGATGGTTATGCCCTTTTCACGGCAAAGCTTCGTGACGGTGTCGATGACCTCACGGCGACCCTTGGGGTCGAGCATGGCGGTCGGCTCGTCGAGGACAATTACCTCCGGCTGCATGGCGATAACGCCCGCTATGGCGACACGCTGCTTCTGTCCGCCGGACAAAAGGTGCGGAGCATGGAGCCTGAACTCATACATATCGACGGCCTTGAGCGCATTGTCCACCCGCTCACGAATTTCCGCCGGTTCAACGCCTAAATTCTCCGGTGCAAAGGCCACATCGTCCTCAACAACATTTGCGACTATCTGATTATCGGGGTTTTGGAACACCATCCCCACTGTGCTGCGAATTTTCAGCAAATTATTCTCATCGGCGGTGTCGATACCGTCGATCAGCACCTTGCCCTCGGTGGGCAGCAATATGGCATTCAGGTGCTTTGCAAGCGTCGACTTGCCCGATCCGTTATGCCCGAGTACGGCGACAAAGCTACCCCGCTCAATTTCCAAGCTCACACCCTTGAGGCTCTCGGCATCGTCACCCGGGTAGGTGTAATGCAGGTTTTCTATTTTTATAACTGAACTCATTTATTATTTCTCCCAGCGGCAGGTCGCTCCGCAAGGCAGGACAAGACCGCTGTCGGTCACTGGAAGTCCCAACTCACGGCTGTCGGAATGACCGCCGAATTTCTTTGTGAAAATGCTCTCGGTGACATAGGAAAGCACCGATGCCGATAACCCCGTTGTATACGAATTAATGATGACAAACAGCGGATTGTCGGACAAAACGCCTGCGCACAGTGACACGAACGGCCACAGGTTCTGCTCAAGCTTCCATATCTCTCCGCCCGGGCCTCTGCCGTAGGACGGGGGATCCATGATGATAGCGTCATACCTCCTGCCACGGCGAATCTCACGCTCAACGAATTTTGCGCAGTCATCGACTATCCAGCGGATAGGCGCATCGGCAAGTCCGGAGGAAACAGCGTTTTCCTTCGCCCAAGACACCATGCCCTTTGCGGCGTCAACATGGCAAACGCTTGCACCGGCCTTGGCACAGGCAACGCTGGCAGCGCCCGTATAAGCAAATAGGTTCAGAACATTTATGGGTCTGTTAGCCTTGCGGATCTTGTCCATTGCAAAGTCCCAATTGCACGCCTGCTCGGGGAAAAGTCCCGTGTGCTTGAAGTTCATGGGCTTGACATTGAACGTCAGCTCGCCGTAATTTATCTTCCAGCTTGCGGGCAGGCCGCCCTTGTCCCACGAGCCGCCGCCGGTTTCGCTGCGGCGATAGCGTGCGTCACGGCAATTCCAGCGCTCGTCGGTGCGGGGCGTGTCCCATATTGCCTGCGGGTCGGGGCGCACGAGGTAATAGCTGCCCCAGCGCTCCAACTTTTCGCCCTTTGAGCAATCAAGGAGCTCAAAATCCTGCCATTTATCCGAAAGCCACATAACCACATACCCATCCTATTATAATTTGACATTGTATTCTATCATTATATATTTATTTTTGCAACGAGAATTTCGGTGAAAAACAAATATGTTGACAAACCGCCGTTTGCTGTGTATGATAACTGTATGAGAACGAACCACACAGTTAACGACACTTGGAGGTAGTGAACATGATCAGCGTGAACTTCCGAGATCCACGCCCGATATACGAGCAGATAAAGGACAATCTGCGCCGTCTTATCGTGACCGGGCTGCTGCCGACAGGCAGCAAGCTGCCCTCGGTGCGTGAGATGGCCTCCGACCTCGCCATCAACCCCAGCACCATTCAGCGTGCCTACCGTGAGCTTGAGGCGGAGGGATATATCTGCTCACAGCCCGGTAAGGGCAGCTTCGTCTGCGCAAAGGACGGCGTGGACGAGACCCGAAAAAAAGAGCTTCTCGGTAAATTTGACGAGCTTGTTACCGAGCTCGGTTACATTGGCGTTGATAAGCCTCAGCTTATCGAGCGACTGAAAGGAGAATAAGCCCATGATCGAAGTCAGAAATGTCATGAAGGAATTTGACGGCTTCCGTGCTCTTGATGACATGAGCATGACCGTGCCGACAGGCGCTGTGTACGGCCTTGTGGGGCCCAACGGTGCAGGCAAGTCGACCATTATCCGCCACCTGACCGGCATCTACCGTCAGGACGCAGGCGAGATAACAATTGACGGTGCACCCGTGTTTGAAAACCCTGAGGTCAAAAGCCGCATTGCTTATATCCCCGACGATATCTTTTACTACGCAAACGCTTCCATCCGTGAGATGATGGATTTTTACCGAAGCATCTACCCGCATTTTGACGCAGAACGCTTTAAAAAGCTTGCCGATGTGTTCGGCCTTGACCCGAAGCGCCAGATGCGCAGGCTCAGCAAGGGCATGCAGAAGCAGGCGGCGTTTTGGATCGCCGTGTCGCTGCGCCCCGAGATACTCATCCTTGATGAGCCTGTCGACGGTCTTGACCCCGTCATGCGCCGCCGGATATGGAGCATCATCATGGCCGATGTTGCCGAAAACGGCACAACGGTGCTCGTTTCCTCGCACAACCTGCGTGAGCTTGAGGATGTGTGCGACAGTGTGGGCATCATGAACAAGGGCAAGATCATGATAGAGCGCAGCCTAAACGAGCTTCAGGAGAATATTGTTAAGATCCAGCTTGCCCTGCCCGACGGCGAGAGCTTGCCCGAGGGGCTCGACATTCTGCATAAGTCCAATACCGGCCGTTTGCAGTCGCTCATCATGCACGGCACGCAGGAAGAGCTGACGGAGAAGCTGCAAAGCGCACATCCGCTTTTCATCGATGCCGTGCCGCTTACCCTTGAGGAGATATTCATTTACGAGCTTGGAGGTGCTGACTATGAAGTCAAAGATATCGTTCTTTAACGCCGGTATTTTCAAAAGTATGCTCAAGCGCTTCTGGCCGCTGTGGACAGCCTATTTTGCCGTATGGTTCATGTGCCTGCCGCTCCCCTTACTTGTGGCAAGGCTTCAGGGCGTCAAGGAATCGGCTGTCACAGTGGTCACTGCCGCAATGAAAACGAGCGTGGAAGCAAGCGTCGTCTCCGGTTTCTTAATGGGAATCCTTGCGGCAATGGCGGTTTTCGGTTTCCTATATAACTCCCGCAGCTGCGGCATGATTGCCTCGACTCCCGTTCGCCGTGAGGCGGTGTTCTGCTCGGCGTATCTTGCCGGTGCGCTGCCGGTGCTTGCCGCTAACCTGTTTATCGCCGTACTCAACTGGCTGTTCACACTCAGCAGCGGCATCGAAGGCGCCTGCATTTTCAAGATGAACGCCATTTTGTTTGCCGTTAACTCCATGGAGTTTCTCATCTTCTTCTCCATCTCCGCATTTATCGCCATGCTGACGGCAAACATCGTTGCGTTGCCCGTCCTCTACCTTATATTTAATTTTGTGTTTCTCGGCATGGAATATGTCGTCAGGATGCTCTACGGTATGTTCATATTTGGCTACTCTGACCATCCCGACTGCGTTTTAGAGTTCATGTCCCCGCTTATATACCTGTTTACACGCATAGGGATAAATGTGAACATCAGCACAGGGAGTGCTGCCGTTTCGCTGACGAATTGGTCGGCGCTGCTCGGCTACATCATTGCAGCCGTCGTGTTCTCGGTCACAGCCCTTTTGCTGTACCGCAAGCGCCGCATGGAGTCTGCCGGTGATGTTATCGCCGTCAACTCCCTGCGTCCCGTGTTTAAGTTCTGCGTTACGGCGTGTGCAGCGCTCTGCTTCGGTCTTTTGTTCTTCGTCATCATAAGCACACTGTTTACGAGTCTTTCAATGTCCATGCTCGTTTTGTCTGCCGGACTTATAATCGGTGCATTCATCGGCTACTTTGCCTCCGAGATGCTGCTTAAAAAGAGCTTCCATGTCTTTAAAGGCAGCTGGAAGGGCTTTGTCATCACCGTTATCCTGTGCATCGTGTTTGCCTTCGTCTGCGTGACTGATCTGTTTGACCTTTCCTCGCAGCTTCCGGATGCCGACGATATTGAGGCAATAAGCTGCAGCAGCGAAAGCCGTGGTGTCGATATCAAGAATCGCTCGGATATTGAGGCTCTTCTCAAGGTGAACAAGGCCATTATCGCCGACCGTGACAAGTACGAGGGTTTAGACGACACGGATCTTGAAAACACCGGCTATGTGAGTATCCGATACAAGCTCAAGGACGGTCGTGTCATTTGCCGCGGGTATACCCTGCTTATCGATGATAACTACAAAGCGTATTACGAGGTGCTCAGCTCCGAAAACATCGTAAAGGATATCTTTACGCCGGAGGTGCCCGTCACAGTGCAGAATGTATACGATGCATCGTTCGAGTACCCCTCATCCACTGGAGAAATGAATACTATATCGCTCACCCCCGAGCAGGCTGTCGATTTCTACGATAATGCACTGATGAAGGATATCGAAAGCGGTGCGAAAAAGCCCCTTATCTCCGAAACGGCCGAAACGGGCAATAACGATGACGGCTTTGTCACCGGATCATATGTCTACATTGAGCTTGTCTCTATTCCCGATGCGGCCAACGAGGAAGATACCTATGACAGTTTGGTCATCGAGATAGACGCCGACTGCACCGAGTGTATAGCATGGATCAAGGCAAATCTCAACATAGATCTTCACAATATAGACGGATGAGTTAAAAAAATAGTAATAGTCGCCCATATGGCGGCTATTACTATTTATAATTAATTCCTTTTTTGTTCATGCCTTTGTCATATTATCAGGTTATTATATAGACACTCAAATATGAGAGGCGAAGGCAATCATGGAAGACCATAAAGATGAAATTAACAGTGGCAAAAACATCTCGGAGGCTGAAAATCCCAGCTCTGAGACCGAGAGTGCTCAGGAAACCGAGAGCAACGCTTCGGCACCGTCCGTCTCCGATGACGGCGAGTACCACTTCGTAAGACCCGAGCAGAATCTGTATGAGGATGCCGAGTTCGTTCCCTGCGGAGAGGACACGGAGGTTCCAAAGTACTATGTTCCCTCGGAGAAGAAGCCCAAGGATGAAAAACCAAAGGACAATAAGGCCGCTCCGAAATCAAAAAAGCGCTTTGTTAAGCTTGCGTGTGCCTGCCTTGCGTGTGCGCTCATCGGCGGTGCAGTCGGCGGCGTTGTGTCGTGGAAAGTCCTCGACAATAACAACTCAACCCCCGAAGCAACGAGCAAGCCCATCTCCGCCGGCACCAGCGGCTCGTCTATCAGCTCAAATTCCGGCAGCTCGAACGATATCTACTCGCTCGGCTGCAAACAGGCAGTCGGTATCACGACCGAGGTCACGACCACCAACTGGTTCGGTCAGACGAGCTCCAGCGCAGTTTCCGGCTCAGGCTTTGTCGTTACCACCGACGGATATATAGTTACAAACTACCATGTCATCGAGGCTGCATATCAGCGCAACTACAAGGTCTCGGTCATGTTCTACGACGGCAAGACCTATGACGCCACCATCGTCGGCGTTGAGGAAGAAAACGATGTTGCGGTTTTGAAGATCGATGCCACCGGCCTCACCCCCGTTGAAGTGGGCGACAGTGAAAGCATTCAGGTCGGCGAAGAGGTCTACGCTATCGGCAATCCCCTCGGTGAGCTCGCATTCACCATGACCACCGGCCATGTCAGTGCGCTTGACCGTAAGATCACCACAAACGAGAGCGCCAGCGCAATCAATATGTTCCAGTTCGACGCTGCCGTCAACTCCGGCAACTCCGGCGGCCCTCTGTATAATGCCGAGGGCAAGGTCATCGGCATCGTCACCGCAAAGTACAGCTCTACCGGCGTTGAAGGTCTGAGCTTCGCTATCCCCATCAACGACGCTATCGATATCGCAAACGACCTAATCACCAACGGCTATGTTACCGGCAAGGCATATCTCGGTGCGAACATCGACAGCAGATACAATTCGGTTTATGCCAACTACTACAAAATGCCCGAGGGCGCATATGTGTTCAGCGTTGAAAAGGACAGCTGCGCAGAAAAATGCGGCCTTTCGGCCGGCGATATAATCACCAAATTAGGCGAAAACGAGGTCAAGGACTTCAACGACCTCGACTCTGCCATCCGTTCGTTCAAGGCCGGCGAGACCGCAAACATTACGGTCTACCGCAAGGGCGATTACACAACGCTCAAGGTGACCTTCGACGAATCCAAACCAAACACAGATTCGAATGGTGTTAACGACTCAGGTCTGTCAAGCCATCCCCAGTTTGGTTAAATAAGCTATTTCTCTTCTCCTTATACATCCTCTCTATTCTTTTCTCAAAGCAAAAGACCACGGCGCAAGCCGTGGTCTTTTGTTGTCTTTATTACTTTTTAGCCGGGGCTCTGCCGGTCTTCTTATGACCGCATACGGTGCAGTACTCGCCCTTATCGTAGAAGTGGCGGCCGGACTCGATGTGCTGCTTCATGTTGATAAAGCGGATTCGCTCGGCCTTGGTGAGCTTGCCCTTAAAGCGCCGGTGCGAATAGTCCTTTGCGACGATGACGCACACGCAGGTGAAGATTATCGCAAAGAACACGAATATCGTGAACGCTGCCCACAGAACACCGTTGACTACTTGGCCGGACGCAGGTCCGTCAAGAAACGGGCGGAAGTACACCGCTGCGCCTATCGCAACGCATGTCAGCGCAAGATACACGAAAAAGTGCGGGAAAAGCGTGGGCGGAAGCCCGCTGCAATGGGGGCATATCTTCATCCCCTCAGGTATAAGGTTATGGCAATTTTCGCATTCTCTCATGACGCTTCTCCTTTTAGTTGATACCAAGATTATAGTGCAATCGCGGTGTCTCGTCAAGCGGAGAAGTCGATTTTCGGTTTATTGCGCCAATGCTCTGCCGAGGTTTACGCACTCGGTCAGCGCATCGCCGTCCGGCTCGCCGCAGCAGGCAACTCCGCCCGAGACGAGCTTTGCGCTCAGCCCACGGCAGTTATTGAGCCACTTGCCCATCCAATCACCGCCGCCCCAGCCGTATGAGCCGAAAAGCCCGATTTTTTTGCCCGCAAGCTTGCCCTCCAAGCTTCGGAACATCGGTGCAAACTCCGTTTCCTCCAGCTCCTCTGTGCCCATTGCGGGGCAGCCGAATGCGATAGCGCCAAAGCTATCGACCATGTCGGCGTGAAACTCGTCTGCCTTGAAAAACCCGACCTGCGCCCCTGTGGCCTGCGCTCCGCTCTTTACGGCGTTCGCCATTGTCTCGGTGTTACCCGTTCCGCTCCAGTATACGACTGCGACCTTGCTCATTTTTTGTTCCGTCCTTTCACATGATAAGCTGTTCAATGCTCACGCCGCTTTTAAAGCGGGCATAGCTTTCCTCTGTGCATTTTCTGCACGCTTCAAATTGGCTCTGCGCTCTCTGCGTGTCGCCGTAGACTTTCCACAGTCCCACGGCCTTGTAATTTCTTGCCCTGTTGCACACAAATCCGAGCACATCCTCCGGCGGGTAGCCGAGAAACAGCCCCACCTCATGTGGGAAGCCCTGCGGGGTGCGCATACGACGCATTAAATGCAGCAGGCAATGCTCCGTGCTGCCGCATGGGTAGTTAAGCTTCTTGAGCATTGCAGCCGCTCTCGGCTCATTCAGGTCACGCTCAAGCGCTTGCATCCGCCCTACATATATCAGAACCGTTTTCTCCGAGAACCGCAGCGGCATGATGACGAGACCCTTGGGCTTAAATAGTCCGTTGAGTCGCCGCAGCTCGGCTTTTACCTTTGCCTCGGAGCGGTAGCTTGCCGAGAACATACTGCCGGTCTTGAGTCCCGCCAGCGTCGGTGCGCACATTCTTATGATTAGATCTTCGCTTTTCATGTGACTATTATCTGCAATTTTTCGTAAAATTATAAAAACAGACCGGCACAAAAAGTGTCGGTCTGCATTAAGGTCAAATTACTTGGTGTAGTTGTCGAAGTAACCCTGAATGTAGATGATCGGGGTACCCTTGTCGCCGCTGCCGGAGGTCAGGTCGCACAGCGAGCCGATGAGGTCGGTGAGCCGTCTCGGGGTCGTGCCCTCGGATGCCATCTGACCCTTGAGGTCGCCGTCCTTTTCCTTGATCTTCTCAGAGATAGCTGCCTTGAGCTCATCGCCGGAGAGATCTGCAAAATCATTGTCGGCAAGGTACTTGAGCTTGAGCTCGTTGGGAGTACCGGTGAGACCTGCGGTGTAACCCGGGGAAACAACAGGGTCAGCCAGCTCCCAGATCTTGCCCACAGGATCCTTGAATGCACCGTCGCCGTAGACGAGCACCTCGACGGTCTTACCGGTCTTTTCAAGCATGAGCTTCTGCACACGCTCAACGAATTCCTGGCAGTTGACAGGGAACAGCTTAATGGTGTCCTCGGTAGCCTTATTGGAACCCAACAGACCGCAGAAATCGTTGTAGCCGCTGCCGTTTACGGGTGCGGTGAGGATGTCATCAAGGCCGTAGACGGTCTCGGCACCGTGCTTCTTGAGCAAGCGCTTTGTGCGGGCTCTGGTGTGGATATCGCAGCACAGCACATCCTTGGTGTATTCAAGGATGGCCGTGGGCTTGTTTGCGAAAATGATATCGCACTCGCAGCCGCAGCTGAGCACGAGCTCCTTGTAATATGCGACATAGTCCATGCCGGTGAACGGGTGCTTTACATAGCCGAACAGCTCACGGTACTTTTCCTCACTGAGGACATCGGCGTAGGGGTCAACGCCCTTTTCGTCGAGCATGTCTACATCAAACAGGTGATTGCCGACCTCGTCGGAGGGGTAGCTGAGCATAATTGTTATCTTCTTGCAGCCGAGTGCGATACCACGCAGACAGATTGCAAATCTGTTTCTACTGAGGATGGGGAAGATAACGCCGACATGGCCGCCGGGGTACTTTGCCTTTACATCGGCTGCAATATCGTTCACGGATGCGTAGTTGCCCTGCGCCCTTGCGAGTATAGACTCGGTGATACCGATGATATCCTTCTGGCCGATAGTGATGTTCTCCGCCTCGATGCAGTTCAAAACGCTCTCTGCCACGATCTTTGCAAGATCGTCGCCCTCACGGATGATGGGTGCTCTGACACCGCGTACAACTGTTCCGATCGTTCTTTCCATTGCTGTTCTCCGTTCCGCCTGTCGGCTGATTATTTTAGTTGGTACTGTTTAAAGAGAAAACTTGCTTTTGCTTCAATATTATAATACAATCAGTTTCATAAGCCAAGTTAATTATTTTTATGTTTGGATTAGTATCTCTAATAGGTGATGAAATGAAAGATAACTTCTCCCTCGACCTGTACCGTGTTTTTGCGGCGGTGTATGAAAATCGCTCGTTTTCCGAGGCGGCTCGGCAGCTTTTCGTTACGCAAAGCGCCGTCAGTCAATCGATAAAGCAGCTTGAAGTCATGCTCGGTGTGCAGCTGTTTCTGCGTGGCAAGCGTGCGCCATTGCCCTCGGTCGAAGCCGAGCAGCTATATGCGATGATTGCCCCTGCCATCGGCACGATATGTGAGGCCGAGGAGCGAATCGAACGCTTCAAGCTCCTGCGTGAGGGCTTTTTGCGTGTCGGTGCAGCTGACACCGTTGCTCGGCATTTTCTGCTGCCCTACCTCAAGCGCTGGAACGAGCTGTACCCCGATGTGCGGCTTCAGGTCGTGAACCGCACGAGCACCGAGGCGTTCTCGCTTCTTGCTGCCGGAAAGTTGGATGTTGCATTTGTAAACTCACCGGTGTCTGACAGCAAGTTCTCGGTCAAAAAGTGTCTTGACCTGCACGATGTGTTCATTGCAGGCTCTGCGTTTTCGGAGCTGAGAGGGCGCACAGTCACTCGGCGTGAGCTGAGCTCGTACCCGCTTATCATGCTCGAAAAGCTGTCGAACACAAGGCGGTCCATTGATGAAGAGTTCATGCGCTCCGGTATTGCGCTAAACCCCGAGATAGACCTCGGTTGTCATGACCTTTTGGTCGATTTTGCAAGGATAAATCTCGGCATATCCTGCGTTACAAGGGAGTTTGCCGCCATTGACGGCGAGCTGTTTGAACTCAAGCTTGACGAGCCGCTTCCCGTAAGGGAGCTTGACCTTTGCTGGGTAGATGCAGGCTGTCCGTCAGAAGCAAAAAAGAAATTTATAGATATGTTTTAAGAAACGACGCAGTCTGCTGATATTTACAGCTATATCTCTTATTTATTTTCGGGGGAAAGTGTTATAACGCATATTTCCGGCAAATTAAAAATCCTCGGTATCAGACCGTAGCCGGCCAAGCCGCCGGAGAGTATGAATCTTGTGCTCGCAAAGCTGTATTCCCCCTTGTCGTAGTGGGGGAACAATCCCTCTGACGGAGAGAACACGCCGCCGACACCTGGTATTCGCCACAAACCTCCGTGTACATGACCGCTTAGAACAAGATCAATTCGGTAGTCTTTGTGCGGATCAAAGAATATCATCATGTCCGGTTTATGCGCCAGCCATACAGTCGGAAGATCACAGTGACGCAGTGCACCAAGAAACTCATATAATTCATTTTGCTCCGGTGCTTTCGGAACATCACTGCCAAAATCAAGCCACATCTCTTTGTCGCCTGATAATCCAACCAGACGGAGTCTGTTAACACCAAGATTTACATCAATGTAATCATTATAAACTAAAACACCGCCTGCAGCCGTCACTGCAGACTTGACACGCTCAAGCTTCTCCTCAGGAAAGTCGCTTTCATGGTTGCCAAGGCTGTAATACACCGGTGCAAGCTCCTTAAGCATTGATACAAGCGTTGTAAACTCCGATATATCCTTTTCATCGGCATTTCTCGACAGCATATCTCCCGCCATAAATACCGCATTCGGTTTTTGCTTAGCAACAAGAGAAATAAGTCTCGAATTATTCTCGCCATACTGCCTGCAGTGCAAATCAGAAATTAGTACAACTCGACACTCAGAGTTAACTCCACTGATTGTTTCATTATAGAATACAACGTTGATCTTATAGCAACACACAAACGCAGATATGACTGCGGAAAGCAGTACAAGCAAAATTATAAATAGAATTGTCATGATAATAAACTTAAATAGCGCAACAAAAAAGAAGTTCAAGGAAAAACCTCGAACTTCTATACTCTGGCAGGGGAAGAAGGCTTCGAACCCTCGGCCTACGGTTTTGGAGACCGCCGCTCTACCAGCTGAGCTATTCCCCTTTATATTGGTGGGCCTTCAGGGACTCGAACCCGGGACCGACCGGTTATGAGCCGGTTGCTCTAACCAACTGAGCTAAAGGTCCATAAA
>OIEG01000822.1_pt1 | contig 12286 bp, 14 predicted proteins | sample 1581751 | NCBI WGS metagenome assembly OIEG01 (sample SAMN01760950, study PRJEB22395) | human gut metagenome | reverse complement strand
GAGAACATCGTCTAGGCAACAAGCCGTGACATTCTGATGTATGCCATGCGGACACTTCAGTGCTGCAGTATCGTAGCCCATGTGCATGATGAAGTGATCATCGAGGCAGACCCTCGCATGAGCCTTAGCGCTGTCTGTGAACAGATGGCAAGAGTTCCTTCCTGGGCAGAGGGGCTTCTTCTTCGTGCCGATGGCTACACCTGTGATTTTTATAAAAAAGACTGATGAAAACGTAAGATTTCACCTCCTGCCAAGGCTACCCGGTAGGAGGTGTGATTTTATGCATATTACTACGATAAAAGGTGCTGACGGCACAAGACAGGAGCTTCCCCGTCCTACCGATGCTGAACTGCAGAACGAGTACAACTACATCTTGGCAGAGAATCTCACGAAGAAGCTGCTGGAAAAAGGGCTGATTTCTGTGGATGAATTCGACAAGATCATGGAGAAAAATCGGCGAACTTTCTCCCCGTTATTCTCCCGTATCTGAACAGATATAACTTGCTATTTAGACACTTCAGAGTGATATATAGACTACCCTGAAAGAAAGGAGACCGAGACTATGAAACGGATAACAAAGATCGAGGCAGCCGATACCGGAGCGGCGAGAAAACTGCGTGTGGCAGCATACGCCAGAGTTTCCACCGACTCCGAAGAACAGCTTATCAGCCTGGATGCCCAGAAGAATCATTACGAAGTTCTGATCCATTCCCGCAGGGACTGGGAATACGCAGGACTGTACTACGATGAAGGCATCAGCGGAACCAAGATGGCGAAGCGAGACGGTCTGCTTTCCATGCTTGCAGACTGCGAGAGGGGGCTGATCGACTATATCATCGTCAAATCCATCAGCCGATTTTCCCGAAACACGGTGGAGAGCATTGAGACTGTCCGCAAGCTCTGCAGCATGGGCATTTACATCCTGTTTGAGAAGGAGAATATCGATACCGGAAAGATGGAGGGCGAACTGCTGCTCTCCATTTTGTCAAGTCTGGCAGAAAGCGAATCCCGCTCCATTTCCGAGAACGAGACCTGGAGCATTCAGAAGCGCTTCCGCAACGGCACCTACAAGATTGCCTATCCTCCCTACGGTTACGATTACATCGATGGTGAGATGGTGGTTAACCCGGAGCAGAGCGAGATTGTGAAGTGGATCTTCGCAGAGGTGCTTTCCGGCAGCAGTACATCCCACATCGCCAAGGCACTGAATGCCAGGGGTATTTCTACCAAACGGGGCGGCAGATGGACGGGTCATACCATTAACGGCATGATCAAGAATGAGAAGTACACCGGGGATGTCATTTTCCAGAAGACCTACTCCGATGATACCTTTACCCGCCGCAGGAACTACGGTGAAAGAGACCAGTTCTTTGCACAGGGACATCACGAAGCCATCATCAGCCATGAGGATTTTGATGCCGCCAACGACATGATCGCAAGGAATGCCGCCGAGAAAGGCATCTACGCTGACAGCCGGAAGTACCAGAACCGATACGCATTTTCAGGCAAGGTCATCTGCGGAGACTGCGGAGCGGTGTGGAAACGCAGAAAGATCGGAGATTATTTCGGCTATGTCTGCACTACCCACCTGGATGACAAGGATGCCTGCACCATGAAGTCCATCCGGGAAGACAGCATCATGGCGGCCTTTACGACCATGATGAACAAGCTGATCTTCGCAAGAGACAAGGTCCTTCTTCCCTTCTCGAACGCACTGAAGACAGCTGAAAAGGCAGAGTACCTGGATGAATTTACAGCTTTGGAAGAGGGATTGGAGAAAAACCTTCAGAAGAGGCAGCAGATCACACAGCTTTTCACGAAGGGCTACCTTGACCCTGCGGTCTACGCACAGCAGAATGATGAGCTTCTGAATGCGAGTGCAAGGCTTACCGCCGAGAAGGATGCCATCATCGCAAAGATCAGCGGCGGCAGCAAACAGAAGGAGGCTCTGGAAGACATCCTTCACTACACTTCCGGGGCATCCATGATGACAGAATTTGATGAAGACCTTTTCACAAGATTTGTGGACAGGGTCATCGTTTACAGCAGAACGGAGATAGGATTCGACATGAAGTGCGGACCCATCTTCCGGGAAAGGATTTGATTATGAAGCACACACCATACGGATATGACATTGTGGGCGGTACGGCAGTCATCAACGAAGAACAGGCTGCCAATCTACGAAAGCTGTGTGAAAACTACCTTTCCGGCATGTCCTTTGTACAGGCGGCAAAGGATGTGGGACTGGAGATGAAGCACAGCGGTGTCAAGAGACTGATGCAGAACCCACGCTACCTTGGAGACGATTTCTACCCTGCGATACTTACCGCTGAGATCGCCCAGGCAGTGGAAGCCGAAAGGCTGAGAAGAGATGCCCTTTACAAGGGTACAAGATACACAAAGGAAGCGGTGACCACGGTGATCCCTACAAGGTTTTCCATGAAGCGCACTGCTCCGAAATACCAGGATCCCATCAAGCAGGCAGAATACGCCTACAGTCAGATAAAGGAGGCGAAGTAAATGCAGGCACTGGCACAGAATGTTACGGTCATCCCGGCACGAAGACGAGTCGGTTCGCAGAGAACGGCTGCACAGGTGCAGAAGACCAGAGTGGCCGCTTACTGCCGTGTTTCCACCGACTCTGAAGAACAGGAAACCAGCTACGAGACACAGGTCAGCCATTACACGGAGTACATCAAGAGCAAGCCGGAATGGCAGATGGTTGAAGTTTATGCCGATGATGGCATCTCAGGCACCAACACATCCAAGCGAGATGAGTTTAACCGCATGATCGCAGACTGCGAAGCCGGAAAGATCGACCTGATACTCACCAAGTCCATCAGCCGATTTTCCAGAAATACGCTGGACTGCCTCAAGTACACCAGAAAGCTGAAGGCACTGAACATCGCCGTTTTCTTTGAGAAAGAGAACATTAACACCATGGATTCCAAGGGTGAGGTACTGCTTACCATTATGGCTTCCCTTGCACAGCAGGAATCGGAATCTTTATCCGCCAATGTGCGAATGGGCATCCAGTACCGCAATCAGCAGGGCAAGGTGCAGATCAACCACAACTGGTTTTTAGGCTACACGAAGGATGCGGAAGGCAATCTGGTCATTGACCCGGAGCAGGCGGAGATCGTCCGCCGCATTTTCCGGGAGTATCTGGAAGGGGCAAGCTTCCTGCAGATCAAGCGAAGCCTGGAAGCAGACGGCATTCCCAACGGAGCGGGACATCTGAAATGGCATGAGAGCAATATCCATCAAATACTTACCAATGAGAAGTACATCGGCGATGCCCTTCTGCAGAAGACCTACACGGTCAGCATCCTGGATAAGAAACGTGCCGCCAACAACGGCGAGATGCCGAAATACTATGTGGAAGGCAGTCACGAAGCCATTATTGACAGGGATGTATTCATGAAGGTCAAAGCGGAGATCGCCAGACGAGCCAATCTGAATCCTGACGGCAAACGCAGAGTTTACAGCAGCAAGTACGCTCTTTCAGGCATGGTGTTCTGCGGACACTGCGGAGACATTTACCGCCGGGTGAAGTGGAACAACCGAGGCTGTAAATCTACGGTCTGGCGATGTGTCAGCAGAGTTCTCAAGGGAAAGATGGACTTTGACTGTCCGGCAAGGACGGTGAAGGAAGAGGTACTGCACGGGGCGATCGTCACAGCGGTTAACGATGCCTATGCAAGAAGGAACGCCGTCATTTCTCTTCTGAAAACGAACATCCAGGAAACGGTCTTTGATGACCTGGAAGCAAAGATTGCGGCAATCGATGAACAGCTGGCAGAGCTTCAGCAGCAGATGATCGACAACTCTGGCAATCACGAATTGGTGGAAGAACTGGCAGATCAGATCGATGACCTTCGGGGAGACCGACAGGACATCCTTGCCGAGGCGGCAGAGCGAACCGACCTGCAGGCACGAATGAACGACATGATTGCTTTCCTGGAAGAAATGCCCGCAGCCGTTACGGAGTACAGCGAATCCCTCACCAGAAGGCTGGTTGAGCGGATCACCATTTTCGATGAGAAGATTGTGGTGGAACTGAAATCCGGTTTGACGATGGAAGTGGAAGAGTAAAGAAAACAGAGAAAATAGCTATCATCAGACGATGCTGTTTTCTCTGTTTATTTCTATGCTCTCCCAAAGTATGTGAAATCAAAAAATATTATTATACTACATTCAGAAAAATTTGCAAAATGCATTGAAATTGACAACCGTTTGGTTTATAATATAATGGTCTAACTGGTAAATGCAGGAGAAAACAGGAGAAAAAATGAATACTTCAGAACAAATAAAAGAATTATGTAGAGAAGAGAAAATTAGTATTGCTGAATTGGCGAGGAGAATTGGACAAACGCCTCAAAATTTTAACAAAAAATTGAAGCGTAATACTATTAGCACGGAAGAATTGATTTCCATTGGTGATGTTGTAGGTGCAAGATTTGAACAGGCTTATTACCTGAAAAATGGAAACGTGATTTGTATCTCTAATCGGCAATATCATATTTAAACATAGTGAAATCAATAGCATATCAAAAAGGAGAATACAGTATGGATTTACCGATCGAACTGAAATCAGCATCCGAAAAATTAGTGGTTGGATACAAGCAGGCTCAGCTAAAGAAAATTGCACAGGACTTGAGCGATAGATATCGAAATGAAAGCGGCACCGGAAAAGTATTACTGTCAAAAGATATTGAGGCAGCGGTTTATGCTTTAGTTAGAATGCCAGCCACGTATGGTGCTGTTTCTGATGCGTTAAAGTATGCACTGGAGTATTTTGACGGAAGCATTAGTACATTGTTGGATGTTGGTGCGGGTAGTGGTGCTGCAACTTGGGCTGTTAGTAATCAATTAGAGCTTGAAAGGATTACTTGCATTGAAAGAGAAGGCGCTATGAGAAGAGTTGGAGAAACTCTTATGAAGGAAGGCAACCGAACTTTGGCAAGTGCAAGATGGATCAGCTCGGATTTGACAACAGCAAAGGTGACGAATTCTGCAGATTTGGTTGTTTCGTCGTATGTAATGAATGAAATGGCCAAAAAGGATCGTCAGTTTGTTTTGGATAGTCTTTGGAACGCTACAGAAAAAATGTTATTGATTGTAGAGCCAGGGACACCTGCAGGTTTTTCTGTTTTAAGAGATAGTAGGGAGTATCTTTTATCTAAGGGTGCACATATTGTTGCACCGTGTCCTCATGAGTCGGCATGTAGATTAGCTGAAGATGATTGGTGTCATTTCACGTGCAGGGTTCAGAGAAGCAAAATTCACAAAATGTTAAAAGATGCAGATGTGCCATATGAAGATGAGAAGTATTCCTACATGGCATTTGTTAAGCAAGAGTGTAACCGCGCTTCGGCTAGAATTTTAAGGCATCCATATATTGATAAAGGGCAGATTGGTTTAGAGCTTTGTACCCAAAATGATAACAGAAGTGCTGTTGTCAAGAAAAAGGATGGTAAATTGTTTAAGGTTGCTAGAAAAGCAAAGCATGGAGATAGTATTGAGATTAAGTAAATGGAGTAAAGATAAATAAATGGATTGGCCGTTTTTGAAAATGGATATTCAGTATATCCTTTTGAATAGAATTGTGTGCAAAATACCATCTTGGCATGTTAGACTCTTTTTCTATAGACTATGTGGCATGAAAATCCATGAATCGGCGAGAATTGGTATTAATACGGTTATTGTTTCGCCGAGGGGAATAGAAATAGGAATACGTAGTGTAATTAACGATAACTGTGTTATAGATGGAAGTGGCGGAGTCTATATAGGGAATGATGTTTCTATATCCGCTTTTAGTAAGGTGTATTCATGTTCTCATAAAACAGACTCACCTATTTTTGAGTATTTTACAAATCCGGTAGAAATTAAGGATAATGTTTGGATAGCGGCTAACGCAATGATTCTTGACGGTACGGTATTAAATGAATTTTCTGTTATTGGAGCTAATAGTTGTTTTAAAGGCGTAACTGAAAAAGGTTACATTTACTATGGTAATCCTGCCAAGAAGATGAAAAAGAGGAATCTAGATAAAAAGTATGCGATTGATTTTCATCCGCATTTTAGATAAAAGAGGCAACGAAATATGAAAGTTTTTATAACTGGTGTGGCAGGGTTTATGGGAAGTCATTTGGCAGATCGTTTGATAAAAAATGGCGATTATGTTGTTGGCGTTGATAATCTTGTCGGGGGCGATATCGCAAATGTAAATCCAAAAGTTGAGTTTTATAATGAGGATTGTGATAACCTGGAAAAGATGGTGGAGTACATGAAAGGATGTGACGTTGTTTTTCATGCCGCATGTACCGCTCATGACGGATTCTCATTATTTTCTCCGTATTATATAACTAAGAATACTTTTCAGATTACGATTAGTGTACTTAGCGCAGCAATACAAAACAAAGTCTCTAAGTTTATTTATTGTTCAAGTATGTCACGGTATGGAGAACAAGAAGTATTACCTTTTACTGAGGATATGGTTTGTAAACCTAAGGTTCCCTATGGTGCAGCAAAATATGCAGCTGAGTTGGTGGTTGAACAGATTTGCAGCTTGAATAATGTATATTTTAATATTATTGTTCCACACAACATTATCGGTCCACGTCAGTGCGCAAATGATCCGTTTCGCAATGTGGCTGCTATTATGATAAATCGTATGCTACAGGGAAAACAACCTGTGATATACGGTGATGGGGAGCAAAAAAGATGTTTTTCAGATATAGAAGATGTTATTTTCTGTATAGAACAGTTAGTGTATCGTTCGGATTTAAATGGAGAAATATTTAATATTGGCCCTGATGAAGAGTTTGTTACAATAAATACTTTAGCAAGAACAATTGCTGATGCGTTGGATTTTGAACTCAATCCTATTTATGTACCGCAACGACCAAATGAGGTTAAGTATGCAACATGTTCATCTGAAAAAGCACGAAAACTTTTAGGATATTCAACGAAAGTAACCTTGGAAGAGGGAATTCGACGTATGGTTGAAGAAAGGAAAATCAAAGGACCTGTGGATTTTGATTATCACTATGATATAGAGATAATTAACGATAAAACACCAAAAACCTGGGTTGATCGTTTGATATAGGAGTAATGAAATGAAAGTAGTAGTATTAAGTTACTATAATCCTTGGATTAGTGGCGGTGGACACCGCCCGGTATGTTTTTTAGAAGAGGACTTAAAAAAGGGACATGAAGTTGTCTTTATATTTGAGAGTTTAGCAGAAACTGAGTATATGCCTAGTTTTGGACTGTATAATAATCCGAACTTAAAGCTTGTGAGGCGAGATAAGATCAGCGGTGCATTTGAAGCAATGAATTCGCAGGCGAAAGACATTGTTTCAGAAGAATATTTATTAGATATCTGGAGACCGGATTATATCAGATCACATAATCCTGTTGGAAGTTATATCGAATTACTTACGAAGTGTAAGGAGAAAAATATACCGCATTTATATGATCAGATGGATTACTGGGATGGATTCCCCGTGCAACCATGGGGTGAGTGTACAGAAGATGCTTATATTGATTTGGCCGTTAGTAATATGACGATCAGCAATTGGTTAGTCGAGAAGAATTCTCTTAAAACATTAAGACCATTTGTGATGGTTCCGAATGCGATTAAAGAAAATTTTGCCGAAGAACTGTCTATTCCATATAGTGAAGTAACGCAAAGAAATTTAATGAAAAGAAAGACAGTAGTGTATTCCGGAGCTATTTGGCCCGAATGGTTTGATTGGGATATTATGTCATATTTAATTGAGATGAGACCTCAATATGACTTCTTGATGATTGGTGCATATATGGATCTCGTGGATAGGTATCAAGAATGACGTCGTTCAGGAACAGCCGCTGACAAGTTTTCTCGATGAAATCCAAAGGAAGGTCACATATAAGCATTGGTACTTTGGACATTTCCATGTTGATTTGGAATTATGGAGGAACCAGACAGCGGTACTCAGTTGTGTTCGAGAGTTGGAAACTGGAAAGATTGTCCGGCTGTGGGACTCATACGAAGGCTAAAAAGCAGGCGATATGTTCCCGTGTACTGCGAGGGTAGATTTGTTTCCGTGTTGTGTCGACATTCACGGCATTGTCTCGACCCACATCGAGTGCGTAGTATTGATGTCAAGGGTTTAGAAATAAGGCTCTGAAAACGGCTTGTTTACTGACTTTTTGGGGTATAGTTGATATTATAGAAAAGCACGGTTATCTTATATGGAAACATATCTACTGTAAAAACGGTCAGAGGGTTTAGGCTGTGGATTAGATGTCATAGGTTGTGGCACTGGGATAGATGTTATCTAGGGTGCAAACTCAATTTGAGTGAGTGATTTAGATGTTGTCTAATCCGGCAACTCGACTGTTGGCTGTTTGGCTGGCAGTGGATTAGATGTTATGGGGAGAAAATTTGATGAAACGAGCATATTATTCATGGAAAGGAGCAAAATTTTATGCCTGATAAAATACTAATCGTTGATGATGAAACAGAAATTGCTGATCTGATAGAAGTCTATCTGAAAAACGAGGAATATACAGTTTTTAAGTTTTATACAGCCGAGGAAGCTCTTAAATGTATTCAAACAACACCTCTCGATCTTGCAATTTTAGATGTCATGCTGCCCGATATAAACGGTTTTACACTATGCCAAAAAATCAGAGAACAGTATACTTATCCTGTCATTATGCTAACCGCAAAAGACGCAGAAACGGATAAGATTACCAGTCTTACTCTTGGAGCAGATGATTATATCACAAAACCATTTCGACCGCTTGAAATGGTTGCACGAGTAAAGTCGCAATTACGACGGTACAAAAAATACAATCTATCTCACACATCAAAAACAGAACACGTCTTGCATTGTTCAGACTTAGTAGTAAATACGAAAAAACATGAATGTTTGTTAAATGCTAAACCTGTATCATTGACACCTACTGAATTTGCTATTTTGCAAATACTATTGGAAAATAAAGGTGATGTTATTAGTGGCGAAGAATTATTCCATAGGATATGGAAAGATGAGTATTACATTAAGTCAAACAATACAATCACAGTACATATTAGACGTTTACGGGAAAAATTAAATGATACTTTGGAAAATCCCAAATATATCAAGACAATTTGGGGAGTGGGGTACAAAATTGATGAAGAATAAGCAAGACGATTTTTCTATATTTCAACGAAAAATAGCAATACGATTTTTCAGTAGCGCGTTGCTATCGGTAGCGATTGTTATTGCGTTTTACTTGTTCATTTGGAAAGAACGATTTGGCGATTGGATTGTATCTATTTTAGAGTTTGTGGGGAAAATGGAACATGAAGAAGCATTTTTGATCTATCATAACAATTTCAGAGGATATAAAGAGATATTCTTTGTAGTAGCCATTGTTGCAATTTTTTTAATTTTGCTTTTACTTCTATTCCGATGGCTGACAAAACACTTTCGAGAAATCAACTTAGGAATAGATAATCTCTTAGCCGAAGATGAAAAGAAAATCCGTTTGTCGCCGGAAATGCTTCCCTTTGAATATAAGTTAAATACAGTTAAACAAAAACTCAAAGAGCAAAAAGAAGCAACCGCCCTTGCCGAGCAACGCAAAGATGAATTGGTGATGTATCTTGCACATGATATTCGTACTCCGCTTACATCAGTAATCGGTTATTTAAGTTTATTAGAAGAAGAACCAAATAAGTCAGATCAAGAGCAAGCGAAAAATATTCATATTGCTTTGGATAAGGCATACCGATTAGATAAAATGGTAAATCAATTTTTTGAAATTACTCGCTACCATTCAAAGCAAATCAAATTGAAAAAGCAGTCCGTTGATTTATATTATATGCTAATACAATTACGAGATGAGTTTTTGCCTTCTTTCTCTTTACGCAATAACACTGTTTCGCTGGATTTTGATGAAAATACGACAATCTATGCAGACCCGGAGAAAATAGCGCGTGTATTCGGAAACATATTAAAAAATGCGGTTGCGTATAGTTATCCACATACAAAGATTACCGTTTCTGCGATACAGGCAGAAAATCATATAGTAATTACTTTTCAAAACAAAGGAAAAACAATCCCTGCTGAAAAATTATCTTCCATATTTGATAAGTTTTACCGTTTAGATGAAGCGCGCATTTCGGATACCGGCGGCACAGGACTTGGATTAGCGATTGCAAAAGAAATCATACTTTTACATGGTGGTATAATTGAAGCCCACAGCGAAAATGAAACTGTTACTTTTACCGTTAAATTACCTATATCTTAGGATTTTCTTAGGAATTAAGCAATCTGATAGTAAAGTTCAAAATGCCCTTTTACAGTACAATCGTTACTGTAAAGGGCATTTCTTATTTGCCGAAGAAAGGAGCTATGGTAGATTTATGAATGAGAGTAACACGCATTATAGTGAGCGAAAAAGACGTAAGCGAAAAGGACAAGCATACAAAATAATTATCCCTGTTCTTTTTATAGCAATTCTTATTGCAATACTCTACTTCCTTTTCAGCGGAGGTAATTCAAAAGATAATGTAGTTATTAACCACACTAACAGTCAACCTAATATTACGATTGACGATCATGTAACAGAAGAAAATGATGATTTTCAATCTTCAACTACAAATCCCGATTGGAACTTGACATTAGTAAATAAGTGGAATCCTCTCCCGGATAATTATGCCATAACACTTGTTGAAGTTCCAGGAGGTGAAAAGGTTGACGAGCGTATTTATGGACCACTTATGGAAATGTTAGAAGCTGCAAAGGAAGAAAATTGGGATCAGCTTCCAAAAGTTGTATCTGGTTATCGTACACAAGAAACGCAGCAAAAATTATATGATGACAAAATCGCTGAATATAAGCAGCAAGGATATTCTGAAAATGAAGCGGTTGAACAAGCAGAACAATGGGTTGCTGTTCCTGGATATAGTGAACATCAATTAGGAATTGCAGTAGATATTAACGGAGTTACCTATGATCTTTATTATTGGCTTCAAGAAAATAGCTATAAGTATGGCTTTATTTTCCGCTATCCCGCTGGAAAGACTGATATTACAGGTATAGCCGAAGAAGTATGGCATTACCGATATGTCGGAGTAGAAGCAGCTACGGAAATGTACGAACAGGGGCTTTGCTTGGAAGAATATCTCGACAAAATAGAAAAATAACAGAGTAATCTGCCGTACGACGGCAAAATAAAAAAGCCGTCGTGCAGCAGCCATTTTAACATGCCCATTTGAAACGGCGGCTTTGAAAATTAAAGCCGCCGTTTCTTTATGACCCTTACAAATCAACAGTAACCTTCCTCTCATATTTCTGCCACATTTGCACCGCAGAGTTCGGGCAGTATTGGACTTTGCTTTGTGTGGCAAGCTCGTCTGCTCTGCATATTCCTTATATGTGATTTCTGTTCGTCAGACCGAGAGTTTGCTTTAGGCTTACTTCATACTCCACCAGAACAGTCTTTCCGCTATGCACCATTTCTTCAAATTGATTTCTATTAATATTGATAACTGTCATATTGCCAGCTCCTTTCCTTTGCTTGATTATAGTATAGCCAATCTAAAATAACACTTCGGTGATGAGATCACATAAAATAGTGCGACATTGCTGCCGCACTAAAATTTTTCGTTATTAAGTAATTCGAGGATATGTTCACTGGAACGGATGATTTGAGACTGCTATAAAGGTTGAAATCTTTCTCTGTATGTTCTACTTCATAATAAGCTCTGGCCGCTTGGCACATTCTTCGGCAAAACTGTTCAATATCGATACGGATGTCCGTAAGCATATTGTCAGAACCAATTTTATCCAGTTGACAAACTAAGGTTCCGCAATTCACGCCCAGGTGAAAACGAATCGAAGTATTGTCCTCAGTATTTGCAAAGCCTTTGTTCTGGTGTAGGTATTCACAGCGAAGCTGCCAGCATCGTTCTTTACAGATATAGGGCGAGATATCCTGCGCAGAGACTTTAAAGAAAGGTGCTGCGTATGTATCAAACCAACGAATATATTGATTTCCTACATCACGAGTTGGTCTCTGGTTTCTGTCCAGAACAGCACGCCCATCCCGATAACGCTTTACAATTTCCGGGAAAGCAATTCCGCAACAAATATCAGGCAAAGTCAGCGCCAATGCCAAAGCAGATTGCCAGCGTCCATCCTCAATGTTCAGTTCTACTTCCTCTATGCGATGTAAAAAGGTAAAGCTGGCATTATCTTGAATCATAGGCATCCTCCTGTAAAAAACCGCCTGCCGGGAAACC
>OIEG01000788.1_pt1 | contig 12566 bp, 9 predicted proteins | sample 1581751 | NCBI WGS metagenome assembly OIEG01 (sample SAMN01760950, study PRJEB22395) | human gut metagenome | reverse complement strand
CTTTCCTCCTTATATAAATTTTTTATATTAAGGTTTCATACATCGCTTTTTGTTTGTATTGTTTATCATATTTATAAGGAGCTTTCTGACGTTATTGTACCATGTTATCAAAGATAATTTGTCTCATATTTGTGTCAAATTTGTGCGTTTTCTAACCATGCGATTTAATTTTTACCTATCATTATTTTATCTTTTCTCTTTTTCTTCTTCAATGGACGCTTAGTCCAAAAAAAATGATATGAAATCAGTTCATATCATTAACTCATTTTTATTTCTTTTTTTAAAGAACAACTTAATAAAACAATCGTTATCACAAACGCTGAAAAATCTGCAATCGGTACTGCCATAAAAATACCATCTAAACCAAAGATTGTTGATAAAATAAGAATACATGGAATTAAAATAATTACTTGTCTTAAAAGATTTAATACACTTGAAATCTTAATTTTACCAATTGCTTGAAAATAGTTAGCACACATAATTTGTGCGCCGATGACTGGTAAACAAATAAACCAAATGTGCAAAGCATGACTACCTAAAGCAACAACATCTTCTTCATTATTAAATAGATAAACAATATTTTTAGTAAAAAACTGTACCGCAATAAATCCGATGCCAGCAATAACCGTTGCTCCAACAATTGCATATTTTAAAGTTTCTTTGACACGGTCTATCTTTCTTGCTCCAAAGTTATACGAAATCAATGGTTGTTGTCCTTGCATCAATCCCGTAATTGGCATAAGAATCAATGTTTGAATACTTGTAACAATACCAATAGCACTAAGAGCTAAATCTCCACCATATTTAACAAGAGAAGCATTGAGAATAATATTTAAAACACTATTCGACATTTGCATTAAAAATGCTGGAATTCCTGTTTGAATAATTTGTTTTGAAACAGAGAAGTTAAGTTTTAATAAAGACATATTTAAAGTAATAAGCGTTCTTTTGCCAAATAAGAAGGCAAGTTGCCAAAGAGCACTTAAAAGTTGCCCTCCAATTGTTGCAAGAGCAGCACCTTCCATTCCCATATGAAAAATACAAATTAAAATATAATCAAATAAAATATTAAAACCAGCTCCTATCAATTGAGAAATCATCGCATTTTTAGGATTTCCTTGTGCTCTAGAAAAGTTATTTCCAGCCATTGCCACACATTGAAAAACGGCTCCATATAAAATAATACTTAAATAACTTTCTGCATATGGAAGTACGGTTTTAGAAGCGCCTAATACTTTTAACATTGGATCAAGAAATAAGTTTCCTAAGATCATGAAAATCAATCCTAAAATAATCGTAAGGGTCAATCCATTTCCCATATACATTCCTGCATCTTCTTTTTTACCTTGTCCTAAGGCGATGGAAAAACGTGTAGCGCCACCCATACCAATCATTAAAGAAATAGCCATTAAAACAAGTGTTACAGGATAGCATATACTAATTCCCGCTAAGCCAACAGATCCAAGTTCAGGAGCATTGCCAATAAACATACGATCGACAATATTATAGATGGCATTAACCAACATCCCAATAATCGCAGGTATCGAAAATTCTACAAGAAGAGGTAGAATTTTTTTGGTTCCCATTTTATCACTCTTATTCATCTTTTCCCTCCAAATTCTTTTTCATCTTTAATAATAATTTTTCTAATTGTTTTTGTTGGTTTTCATCAATTCCCTCCAACATTTCATTTGCTGTTTGTAAAACAATTTGTTTAATAGAAGGATACAGTTTTTTTCCTTCATCCGTTAAAACAATATGTTGATTTCTTTTATCATCTTCACATCTTGTTTTAACAATTAATCCTTTTTCTTCTAATGTCTTTAAAATGCGTGTGACGGCACTTTTATCAATTTGTAATCTTTTATTTAAATCATCTTGTTTAATACAGTTTTCTTCATGGATAATTTTAAGAGTAATCGCTTGTCCATGAGATAAACCAAGTGCTTTTAAATAACCATTCATATAACTATTTTTTTGATTATGTACTGTAGAAATTAAACGTGCTAGATTCATAGTCCCTCCTACCGTTGACATATCAACGATAAATGATTTTCTATTTTTTGTCAAGAAAAAAGCCCACTTCTCAATTGAGTAGTGGACTATAAAATATACTTTTAATAAGCTTTTGCAAAGTAAACTACTTTTTTAGCTGGTTTTCCACAGATTGGACAAACATCACCAAATGGTTCTTCATCTTCTTTAATACATCTTGATGTGGCACCTGTGTCTTCTTTAATTTTTGCTTCACAAGCATCATCTTCACACCACATCATACGAATATATCCTGCTTTTGTTTCTAGAATTTCTTTAAATTCATCATAAGTATGTGCTGTTCTAATATTTTCATCTCTAAATTTTAAAGCCTTTGCATACATTTCATCATGAATTTGATCTAATAAAGTATGAATTTTTAAACCTAAATCATCGCCTAAAGCATAGGTTTCTTTAGAACCATCTAATCTTTTAGCGATAACACATTGTCCTTTTTCAATGTCCTTAGGACCAATTTCAAGTCTTACAGGAATTCCTCTCATTTCAGCATCCGCAAATTTATAACCTGGTGTTTTATCACTTGCATCTACTTTAACACGTAATCCAGCTGCTTTTAATTGTGCTTCTAATTCGTAAGCTTTATCTAAAACCCCTTCTTTATGTTGCATAACTGGAACAATCATAACTTGAATTGGTGCCACTCTTGGTGGTAATACAAGTCCATTATCATCCCCATGAACCATAATAATTGCACCTAATAAACGTGTTGATGCTCCCCAAGAAGTTTGATAAACATATTCTTGTTTATTATCTTTATTTAAGAATTTAACATCAAATGCTTTGGCGAATCCTTGACCAAAATAATGTGATGTTCCTGATTGTAAAGCTTTTCCGTCATGCATTAAAGCTTCCATTGTATATGTTTCTTCAGCCCCTGCAAATTTTTCACTTTCAGTTTTACGTCCAGTAACCATTGGAATTGCAAGTAGATCTTGTGCTGTTGAACGATACACTTCTAACATTTGTAAAGTTTCTTTTCTTGCTTCTTCTTCTGTTGCATGAATTGTATGACCTTCTTGCCATAAGAATTCAGAACCGCGTAAAAATGGTCTTGTTGTCTTTTCCCAGCGAACAACGGAACACCATTGATTATATAATTTTGGTAAATCACGATAAGAATTTACAATTTTTGCATAGTGTTCACAAAATAAAGTTTCTGATGTTGGACGAATCACTAAGTTTTCTTCTAAATCATCCAATCCACCTTTTGTAACAACTGCACATTCTGGCGCAAATCCTTCTACGTGATCAGCTTCTTTTTGTAATAAAGATTGAGGGATCAACATCGGCATATAAACATTTTCATGTCCTAATTCTTTAAATTTTTTATCCATATGTTTTTGAATTTGTTCCCACATTGCATAACCATACGGACGATAAATAATAAATCCTTTCACACCGCTATAATCCATTAATTCCGCTTTACGACATACATCTGTATACCACTTAGCAAAGTCAACATCTCTAGCTGTAATTGCATCATTTTTCTTGTTATTTGCCATCTTTTTTGCCTCCTCATAAATGCTTTTCTATTTTACTATAGAAACGTCAAACACGCAAGGTTATCTCACATGAATAACGCTTTGTTTTTGTTTTCTATCTACAATAATTTGACGATCAATGCGATCTTTCAGTTCACTAACATGCGAAATAATCCCAATAAGCTTATTATCTTGATGAAGTTCCATCAAACAATTCATTGCCTGATCTAATGATTGGCTATCTAAAGAACCAAATCCTTCATCAATAAAGAGCGTATTGAGTTCAATACCTCCTGCATATTCTTGAATCATTCTTGAAAGACCTAAAGCAAGTGATAAAGCCGCTTTAAAAGATTCTCCCCCTGAAAGTGTCTTAATTCCTCTAAGTTGTCCACTTTCTTGGTCAAATACATCTAATTCTAAACCTTGTTGCTTTCTTCCTTTTTCTGCTTCATCTTTACGAATCAATTGATATCTTCCTTGTGTCAATTGTTTAAAAATACGATTCGCATAAAGCAACATATGTTCAAAATACGTCGCTAAAACATATCTTTCTAAAGAAACACGTGCTGCATTTTTACCACTTGAAAGATTATAAAGATCTAAATATCTTTGATAAATTTCTTCATCTTTTTCAAGTTTTTTATTAATGGTTTCAATTTGATGAATCAATTTTTCTTTAAGTGTAAAGTTGATTTTTTCTTGTTCATAGATTTCTTGATTTTGTTTAAGTTTTTCTTGTAATTCAATAAGTTGTTTTTCTAAAGAAGAAAAATCTATTTCTTTTGTGTCTTTCACTTCGTCTTCTAAAGAAGTGATTTGTTGCTTCAATGAATTAAGGGTCATTTGATAATCTTGATAACTTTTTTCCTTTTGACTAAGTTGATCAATTTCTTCTTTTAAATGAAGAAATTCTTCTTCATCTTTAAAAGATTTTAGATGTTCTTGATAATTTTTATTAAATAAATCTAGTTGCTTTTGTTCTAAAGAAACATGTTGTTGATCACTTTTAATTTGGGTTTGTAATTGAATAGATAAATCTTTATACTTTGTATATTTATTTTGAAGATCTTCTACTTCTTTTATTTTTTCTTGATAACTTCTTTCAAATTCTAGTAGCTGATCTTGAAGTTGATTCATTTCATAAACTTTTTTGGTATCATCAAGTTTTCCAGAAAGCTGATGGATTTGTATTTGAAGCTGTTCAAGTTGATGTTTTTGTTTTTCTTCCTTTTGAAGATAAACAACCATATCTTTTTGTGAAAGTTCAACACTCTTTTTAAGCTTTTGAATATATTTAAGCTCATCTTGATATTGAAGATATTTTTTCTTCATTTCCTTTTCATCTTTAGAGATAACATCTAAAGCTTTAATAAAACTTTCTTTATCCACATCTTCTATTTCTAATTCAGTAGAAAGTTGTTTGATTTGTTGCTGTTTCATCTCTATTTTTTGTTTTTGTAGAAGAAGCTGTTGTACATGTTCTTGAAGTTTGTTTTCAAAGCGTGTTACAACTTTCTTTTGTTGATCCAATTTTTCTTTAGAAATATCTTCTTTTTCAAGTAAAGCAGGATGAGGATGATGCAAGGAACCACAAATAGGGCAAGGTTCATTGTCTTTTAATTGACTTGCAAAGATTCCTGCTTGTTTTCTGAAATAGAGTTTTTCTAATTGTTGGTAATGTTTTCTTTGATCATCTACTTCTTTTTCAAGATGAACATATTCTTCTTGTAAATCACTTCTTTTTTCTATAGCTTGTAAGAGTTCATCATAGTATTGAGAGAGTTGATGTATTTTAATTTTTTGATTATTTATTTTTTGATAATCTTGTTGTAGTAATTTACATGTTGTTTCGATTTGTTTTTCACTTTGAATCGTTTCTAAGTCTCTTTCAATGGATGTTTGTAGTTTTTCTTTTTTTTGGTTGAACAACGTATTTTCTTTTTTGAGTTGATGATATGTTTGTTTTAATTCTTGTAAGTTTTGATAATAGTGCTGATATTGTAAGACAGCTTCAATTAATTGTTTTTGTTCTTGGATTTGTTTAAAAAGTTGTTGATTTTCTTGTTGTTTTAAAGACAATGTTTGATATTTTTGTTCAAGAACTTGACTCTCTTTTTCTAATGTTTGATATTTTTGTAACGTTTCTTCCCGTTTGTTTTTCATTTGATTGATTTTTGCTTCTTGTTGTTTTAAAGAAAGATAGTCATAATTTGTTTCTTTAGCTTTTTTAAGTAATTGAATTTTTTTAAAGAGCTTTTGATAATCTTTTTCTTGTAAAATTAAGTCTTGATAACGTTTTTTGTTTTCTTTTAAATTTTGTAAACGTTGATTTTGAAGATGATAAAGTTGTATTTGTTGGTTAAGTTCTTCTTTTTGTTTTTCTTGTTTTTGAATTCTTGTTTCCAGTTCTTGAATTATTTTTCTTTTTCGCTCAAGATAGACATCTCCATCTTCTTCGATATTTAATTCTTCTTGATAATCTTTTCTTTTATTAAGTAATAAAGAGTATTGATCTTGATATGTTTTTAAACGTTCTTTTAGCTTTTCTTCGATTCTTTGATAAACTTCACTATGAAATAACTCTCTTAATACTTTTTCTCTTTCATCACTTGAAGCCATAATCAATTGAGTAAATTCTCCTTGAGCAATCATCACAATTTGTTTAAATTGATGCTCATCAATGCCAAGTAAAGAAATAACTTTACTTGTCACTTCTTTAACTCCTTCAACCATTTTACCATCTGGTAAAGTTAAAAGTGCGGTGGGTTGTTTTGGTGTTTTCTTTCCTTCTAAATAATACTTAGGACTTCGTTTAATTGTATAAATTTGTTGGTGTAAAGAAAATGTCAACTCAACAAAAGTAGGAATTTCATTTAAAGCATGATCACATCTTAAACTATCACTTTGACGCATTTGCCCACTGGTTTTACCATATAAAGCAAAAATCAAAGCATCAAAAATCATGGTTTTTCCACTGCCGGTAGGACCTGTAATTAAAAACAGGCCATCTTCTCGAAAAGATTCAAAATTGATGTTGATTTGATTTGGATAAGGACCAAAGGCAGATAAGGTTAAATTAATGGGCATCATATAGAGCATCCTCCTCTAGTAGTTCTTCAATGATTTCTTGACTTTTTGAATCCATTTCTTCTCCCTTCATTTTTTCATAAAATTCTTTAAAAATATCTAATGGACTGTTTTTATCCATATCTAAGGATGAAGCTGTATGATTTTCTCCTTTTATATCTAACTTCTTGTATGTAAGCTGTAATAAATGTGGATATTTTTCTTTTAAACGTTCATAACCATGACCTATCATTTGTTTATCTAAAAGTTCTACCGCTATAAAATCATTTTCATTATTAGGATAATGAAGTACAGCTTCATACTTACCTGTAAGTTTTATTAAATCTCTTTTAGGTTTCAAAGGAATAATTTTACTACATACTCCCTTTTCATCAATAGTTACTTCTACCATGCCTTTGACTTGATTGACTTCATCAAACGAATATTTCATAAGACTTCCTGCATAACGTACATAGTCATATTTAATTTTTTGACTCGCATGAATATGTCCTAAAGCAACATAATCAAAACCTTTGCATAAATCTACATCAATGATTTCACTGCCACCTACTGATAAGATAACTTCACTTTCACTTCTTACGACCTCTTTATTTCCGGCAATAAATTGATGGGTTACTAAAACTTTTGAATGATCTTCCACAAAGGTTTGTTGATTCAAATAATAAGCAAAAGCATCTTGATATGTTTTTAAATCATCATTTTCATACAAATAACGTATATAAGAAGGTTTAAAGAAAGGAACCAAATAAAAATAAACACCTTCAATAATAATCGGTTTTATTTCTTTTTCAGGATAACAAACAATATAAAGCCCTTGATCTACAAGTAAAGAAGTTGCAAAATTTAAACGTTCACTACTATCATGATTACCGGTGATCATTAATACTTTTTTATGATACTTTAAAATCAATTTTGATAAAAAAGTATTCAATAAGGTAATACTTTCTCTTGAGGCAACTGCTCGATCATAAATATCCCCAGCAATCACTAAGACATCAATGTCTTGATCATTCATATAATCAATGACTTGATTTAATAAATCTTCTTGAATATCTATTAAATTATTTTGATAAATGATCTTTCCTAAATGGAGATCCGCTAAATGTATAAATTTCATAATTCCTCCAAATTTAATCGATAGATTCTTTTAACATAATCATCTTGATCAAAGTATTTTCTTAACTCCTTAGGTACTGTCTTTGTTGCTACATAATGAAAAGGCAATGATTCAATAATCTTTCTACTAGCTAAATTTTCAGGAGAACAACTAATCATCAATTCTTTAAATCCTTTTTCCTTAGCAATCTCAAACAACAACAAACATGCCTCACGACTATAATGATGTCCTCGATATTCTTCTTCTATCGAATAACCAATGTGTCCATCATAATATCTTTCTAAGCTACTTCCCTCTCTTAAAATAATACGTCCTACTTCTTGATGATCCACCATAATTAAATAAATAAAATAAGGCTTCCATCCAGGCAGTAAATTTGTATTTTCATAACTTAATAACTCTAATCTCATAAAATCACCTACCTCTATTGTATCATTTATATATCTAAATTTTAACAAAACAATCCATTTAAACTCCATTATTTTCCTTGTAAAAGAAAAAGTGCTTTTGCACTCTATTTTTCAATTGTTTTCTTTATTCCATCTAAACAATCATCATTTAATAACTTATCGAAGATTTCCGTATATTGTTTTTCGTAAGATTTTGAATGTTTAATAAACATTCAAAAAATTATCTATTCTATTAAATTAAGTTTATAATCCTAAATATAGACTTCTTCCACAAAAATAATATTCATACAATCTCTATTTTTATTCAAAATGAAATAATATACTTCTAAAGTTATAAAATCTAATATAACATAGTTAATTTTACATCATAGTAAACACCTTCATTATTTGATAAAATAATAGAGTGAAAGGAAAATAAATTAATGAAGATACTTATATTTGATGATAATAAAAGAGATAGAGAACATTTAACAAATTGCCTAAAAACATTCTTTAAGAATAAGGACATTTCTTATCAAATCACTATATGTCAAAATAAAGATGAATTATTAAATGATATTGATTCGTATGACTTTCTATTTTTAGATATTGAACTCGGTCAAGAAAATGGGATTAATCTTGGTCTAGAACTTCAAAAAATAGAACATCATTGTCATATTATCATTACAACTAATTATTCTAAATACGCTATTGATGGCTATAAAATACATGCTGAACGTTATTTTATTAAGCCTATCAATCAACATGAATTTGATTTAGAAATGAATGGTTTTATAAAAAATTATATAAAAGATAAAAACTATTTTTTTGATAAGAAAATTTGTGATTCTAAGATTTATATTAAAGATATTCTTTATATTGAATTTACGGATCGTAAATCAATGATTCATAAAGTAGATGGAAAAAAACTATCTACCAATTGTACCTTAAAATACTGGTATGATAAGCTTAGTGATTATCATTTTGCTTATCCCTATAAAGCTTTTTTAGTTAATTTAAAATACGTCAATGCTCTTTATAAAAAAGATATAGAAATGACTAATGGTGAAATGATTCCTTTATCTAGACATTATAAAAAAGAATTTGAAACAAAATATATAGATCTATTACAGGACACATTATGATTATTCTTTCTAATATCATTTCATTTCTTTTATTAGCTTATCTTGCTCATTCTTTTTTATCACCAAAATACAACAAAACAAAATCTTTGCTTATTTTTGTTTTATTTTTTATCCCTTTAGTTTTTATAACTATTGAATTGAAATATTTATTTATTTTATTCTTATATTTTATTGTTTATTTTTTATTATATAAAGAATCATTTATTCAAAAAGCACTCATTATTATACCGTTTTATATTATTCAAATATCATTTGAATTCCTTATTTTTCATATTCAAACATTTTTTAATTATGAAATTATTCTAGCTGCGTTATTTATTTTGTTTTTTATAAGTATTTATATTTACATTTTAAAAAATCTAAAACGTTTATATTCATTAAAATATATCAAATTCATTTTTATATTTCCTATTCTAACAATTCTTTGGTTTGGAGATATTGATTGTAGTTATTTTTTATCTACTAGTACAACAGATTTGTTTGATTTACTAAGTATTCCTGTGTTAAATTTATTGCTATTTATCATTACGTTACTTACAACCAACTATATTTCTTTGAAAAAACAAAAAGAATTATTTAATTCAAAATATGAGTTATTACAACAACACTATGATTATAATTTTAAATTCTTACATGATTTACTTCATACATGTAATCAACTTAATATTCAATTTGATAATCAAAATTATGAAAATGCTAAAGAAATATTAAATCAATTAACTCAAACAACCTATAAAGAATTCAATGCAATTTATAGTCAATCTCTTGTCTTAAATTATGTGATTAACAATCATTTACAAACACTTATTGATAATAATATTAATATTAAAACAGATATCGAAAGTAATTCTTTTAATAATTTAGATTATCAATTACAACTACAGTTGTTTGACTATCTTTTAACATTAACAATACAATCTTGCTTATCTTGTCAAAATGATAATAAAATAATCATATTGAAATCTAAAAGTGAAACAAATTATCTTTTACTTAAAGTTGTATTTTCATCTACAACAATTAATGAAAAGAAAATTACAAATCATCTAGAAAAAATCTTAAATGCGAATTCTTACACCGTAACAATCAAAGACATAGATGATTGTAATACGAGTTTATTAATTGTATTAAAAAGAGTCGATAACTGAATATGACTCTTTTTAGTTATTATTTTAAATACTCATTGAGTTTTTTTCTATTAATGCCATGAATAGAAAAAATAACAGAAATAAATGTCATTAAAATAATATATAAATAACTATAAAGAACTACTTTCTCATTAAACATCAATGATAAAAAATTAAATGTTGAAACATATCTCAAATAAAGTATTCTAATCATCCATAAACTAAAATATCCTACAATAAATGCAATTGTTGAAATCAATAAATGTTCTAATAAAATAATAATAATGACATCCTTTTTAGACCTACCTAAAGCATATAAAACCGCCAATTCTTTATTACGCTTTCGAATATAACCTTTATTTAAAAATAAAATAATAATTCCCAATATCAAAGCAACTAAAACAATAATGCCTATGTTGATTAAAACCGTTCGAATATAAGACTCTCTAAACTCACCATTTTTAAATTCATATTGGGACATTAATCTTAAATGAGGAAAGAGTTTATTTAATTCTTTCGTGACTTTTTTTACATCGTTTTTTGATTTACAAACAATAATCATATCATCAAGACCTGTTCCAATAGCTTTTAAATAAGAATCATAATCTTTAAAGACTGTTTTTTGAATATCATGGATTTTATTTTCTTGATTAAAATCATTTACATGATTTTTATAGCTTTCTTGAGTTTGGAAAAGATCTAAAAAATCATAATTTTGATAGCTTGTGTAAATATATTCTGTTAATCCAATATTATTTTCATAATTTGTTTTATAGATACCTGATACTTTATATTTTTGATTTACTTGATTTCTTTTTTCATCAATAATTGGTAATTCAATTGATTGCTTAACTAATGTATTTAAATTTTCATTTTTAAGATAACTATAAGCAAGAAAATCAGGAATAAGAATTTCATTTTTTACTGGGTAATTCCCACAAAGAAGTTCTATATGTTTTGGATTATAATGCTTAATATAAGGATAAGGAACTGTTAATGTTTTAAACTCCATTTGAACTTTATCCGGAAAATGGACATAGCTCTTTGTTTTCTTGACTTTACTTGAAAATGAATTTTTATCTAATACTAGATTTAATTCATTTCCTTTATAATCAACACTTGTTTCTACATTGCCATTATATAATTTAGCTTCATTAACTCCCAAAATATTTTTTACATCTTTTAAATCTTTATTTGAAAAACTGATTCTCGTTCCATCATTTGAAATAATGATATAATTATTTTTTGCACATTCATTGAGATATTGTTTTGTATAATGCGTTGTTGATACATAAATTGTTTTATTATCAATACCTGAATAGAATTCATAAAGATCATTAATGGAAATACTATAAAAGAATAGAAATATCGTCATGAATAACATAAAAATAATAGATACCGGTATATAATTTATAATAATATCTTTGTTATTTCTTTGCATTGCCTTTAAAACGTATTTAATATTATAACTTTTAATCTTTTCTAGTGTTGATTTTTTTGAATATGAACTAACAACTTCTTTATTTTCTTTTTCTAATTTTAATGTTTTATTTTCTAAAACATAAATATTATCACAATAATCTATTACTCGTTGATCATGGCTAATAATAAAAATCATCATCTGTTCATTCTTTAATGATTGAATACATTTCATAATTATTGCAGCATGAACATCATCGAGGTTTCCAGTTGGTTCATCTAATAACAATATCTTGGGATTTTTTATAAGTGCTCTTGCAATGGCAAGTCTTTGTTTCTCTCCACCACTGATATTCTTTACTTTTGTATTTTCTAAACTTAAAATATCTAACTTTTCTAAAGCATCTTTTGCTTCATCTTCTTTACAATTAAGTGTGAGTATTAAATTTTCTAAGACTGTAAAATTTTCAATAAGCTTAAAATCTTGAAAAACGATGTGTATTTCGTTTCTTCTTATTTCATCCCACTTTTTTAAATCAAATAATTTAACATCTTGTTCATCTATGGTATATACACCTTCGTAATCATTATCTAAACCAAATAGGATATTAAATAATGTTGTTTTTCCACTACCACTTTTTCCAATAATCCCATTGATTGTATTCGTCTTATTAAATTGAACATTTAAATTTTCAAAAATAATTTTTTCATCATATTTTTTTGTTATATTCTTTAATTCTAACATG
>OIEG01000787.1_pt1 | contig 12578 bp, 8 predicted proteins | sample 1581751 | NCBI WGS metagenome assembly OIEG01 (sample SAMN01760950, study PRJEB22395) | human gut metagenome | reverse complement strand
CGACGATAACAAACCGGCAGTCGGATGGCCTGGCATGAACCTTACAGAAAAGGACGCTGACGGTAACTATATATTCACAGTAAACGGCTACGATAAGGTTAGCGCAATCGTAGGTTTGGGCAGCGACAGCAAAAGGACCCAAGATATTACAGGCATTATCGACGGTTCCTGCATTGAAATAACAAACGAGGACTGCACAACCTTTAAGCTCACTAAGCCTGAGATTGTTCTTTCAAAATTCCAGACGCTCAAGAAAGAGGCAAGAGAAGTACTTGCAATGACATCAAGCGACTATACTGCCTCAAGCTGGAACAATGTTTCTGCTGTTATGACAACAGCCAATGAGCTCATCGCACAGGGCGAGGGCGTTGCAGACGAAGCGCTTGTTGAAAGCACACTTGAGTCGCTTATAAATGCAAAATCAGCACTCGTGCTTGCAAATGCAGGTCTTTCATATGCTGTTAAGGGCAAAACTACAATAGTTGGTGTTGCAGTTCAGGACGCAGACATCACTGTAACAGTGAACGGCAAGTCCTACACAACACATTCAGATGAAATCACAGGCGAATTTACTGTTGAGGCAACTGAACTCACAGCTTCATCTGTAATCAAGGTTGATGTTGAGAGAAAGGGTCTGAAGTCAGACACATATTCATATAATATGTCAAACGGCGATATAACAAGCTATATTCCGCCTACAACAACTCCGCCGGAAACACAGCCAACAACTCCATCAGTTGAAAAGGGCGATGTAACGGGTGACGGAATAATTAATGTTATCGACGCAACACTTATTCAGAGGTATATTGCAACGATTGTAAGTATGACAAGTCAGCAGATGCAGGCTGCAGATGTCGATAATAACGGCGCAATCAATATCAAGGACGCAACAGAAATTCAGAGGTATGTTGCAGGTTTAAGCAGTGCGTTAGGATAAAATGATATAAATCTACCTTAATTAAAAGCCCCTTGCTTTAAACGGCAAGGGGCTTTTAGCAGGTAGTGGACTGAATTAATCCGGTCAGAAAGATTCATATAATAACGCATATTTAAAAGTTGGGCAGGAGTTTTCCTTATAAATTTTAATGAAATAATCAAACTGTACGAAAAAATATAGACTAATCGGTGAAATTTATCTATATTTAGGTTTTTTCAAAGTTCCTCTTCGCTCTGCCAAATAACAAAGTATGTCTTGAGCTTTCGCAAACAATTCTTCGTCAACAATGGCATCGTGCGTTCCTTCGGCATAATATTTAGGCAACTGACCATCATTGTGAATCAGTTTCTTTTCCAGGTGAATATTACGGTATTTTTTCTGCAAGAGTGCATTACCGAGATATTTTTCATTCGAAAGCAAATCCCTTATCCGTTGTGAATTCCATTTTCCACCTAAACAGCGAGCGATGTTTCTGTTGTTCAAATCATTTGCTATTGAAGTAAAACTCTCACCGTTTACCGCTCTCTCAAATACTTCACGCACAATTCCCGCTTTTGTTTTATCAATCTCTATATTTGTACCGTTAATTCTATACCCAAACAAAAAGCGAAGATTAACAATTTCTCCGTTTTCAAAAGCCTTACGAATACGCCACTTCTGATTTTCACTTGCCGACAAGCTTTCCGCCTGTGCATATGACGCAAGAATGGTCATCATAAGCTCACCGTCGGCACTGATAGTATTAATATTCTGTTCTTCAAAGAAAACATCTATCCCGAGCAATTTTAACTCTCGAACCGTTTTCAATAATGTAACCGTATTTCGTGCAAATCTCGAAATTGACTTTGTAATAATCAAATCAATGTTTCCGGCTCTGCATTCACCTATAAGTTTTTGAAATCCTGTGCGATTGTCCTTTGTACCGGTATATGCTTCATCGGAAAACACTCCGCAGTACAACCAGCCCGGATGGCTTTGTATCAATTCACTGTAGTAGCTTATCTGTGCTGACAGTGAATGTAACATTTCATCTTTCCCTGATGATACCCTTGCATAAGCCGCTACTCTTTTTGCTTTCGGCTGTTTCGGAATCGCAAAATTAACTTTTTCAACAATTCTGTTCATAACAGCGCCTCCTTACGGTTACATATTACCTCTGAAAGCCTATATTATCCACTCATTTCTCCGAATATGCTACACGAAGATAAGCCGTTTTCACGAGCGATAATTGTATCAATTTCAGAGTACTCTTGGGCGGTAATTATGTTTGATTTCAGCATATTTTTTATAACTGACATTGCTATTCTATAGGCGCACACCTTGTCATAAAGTTCTTTTGTCATATTCTGTTCTCCTTGCGTCTTGCATCGGCAAAGCACTTAACGGTACAATATTTGCTTTTTGCACGGTCACTTTGAAAAGCAATGCCACAATATTCGCATATATGACTGTATAATTTTTTAGGTCTGCGGTTCTGCGGATGTGCCGACCACCAGGCGTTACGGCATTTATCCGAGCAGAATTTCTTCTGCCGTTTATGCTCTGTCTGCACAATCGGTTTTCCGCAATTCATACAGGCTTCAAGCGGTGTTTCAGTTTTTGCATTTCTCCTATAGAATGATTTAACCGTATTTATTGAAAGTTGCAGTTGATTTGCTATTTCCGAAAAAGTCATTCCATCTGAACGCATCCGTATAATACATGCTTTCTGTTCATTATCCATAAAAGACACCTCTGTTTTTCTTATGTGTCTATAGTCAAAAACAATTAATAAAATCCGAAGTCCATAGGCACAATTTTTCTTCAAGAGTATAAGGACAGAAATGTTGACTTTAAGAACCAAACATAAAAAATGCCCGTCAGGAACAATTTATAATTATAAAATTGCATAAAAAATCAGCCCGAGGGAATACCTAAAAATCGTATTCTCGCAGGCTGAATGTATCGTTCCTATTTAGTTTTGAATATTAATTTTTCGTAAGAAACCTATTTGAAATCTTCCATAGTAAAAAAATATTCATCGATATTTATAAGAAATAATGTACTGTGAACTTCTCGTACTATCTATTATGTGAGTGGTTCTAAAAGGACTCCGCACGCCTTAAGGTCAATTAACGATTACGAAGTGCTTATAGATAAATAACTCATATTATGTTATGGCTGATACAGTAGTTTGTTACATTGCCGTAATAGCCACAAGGACAGGAACTCATCGTAACAACCATTTTGATACAATTCAACGATGCACCCCCTTTGCACCCCCTAAGTACCGGAAATGCACCCCCCTATAAAATATTCGGACATCGGATTAGGGTGCTCTTCATTTTGAGAATAGATGAAGATAAGAATTTTCTTTCACGAAAAAGAGATAGCAACGAGCCAAGGGTCAATATCTCTTTCTTCTTATTATAATTCACTTGTCAAGCATCAAATCGACAAACTGAAAGTTATAATGGTTATTATGCTTTATTATCTATCATAGTATGCAATAATTGCAATGTTTTTTGAATCATCACACCGGATAGAAGTATCGTGCAAATAGTACACATTCCAAACTTTCCGCCTAAGAACATACCGAATAGCACCACCATGGTATCAAGTGCTATTCGCACATATTTGATCTGCCAGGAATGCTTTTTTGCCAAAGCAAATGTTACCGCTTCATAGGAGCCTCTTCCCCAATCAGCATAAGAATAGATGGCTGTTCCTACTGCAAACAGAACAATCCCCATCAGCATCATAAAGAAATTCAGGATTTTACTTTCTGTGTAGTGCATCAACGGCTGAAACAAATCTGTACATACACTATAGATGATTTGATATAAAATAGTACCCAGATAAATCTGGCTGCGATCGTAGAACAGACAAAAGACAATCATTCCTACTGCAACCACAAAGGATGCCTGTCCCAATGTAATATGTAACACACAAGAAACTCCTTGCCATAAAACAGCCAGAGTAGCTCCTCCAAATCCGGCATAGATTGCCAGATCTATTCCAAATGCAGCAATCACAGAACCGATTACAACCCAGATTATTTTCTTGATGATATTCATAATCTATCTCTTCTTTAATACTTTTTTCATTAGCAATGCTGAAATCAAAGCTGCTGTAAATTCTGTAAATACAAATGCTACATACACGCCATTCGCCTCCCACATCTTACTGAAAATGACGGAAGCCGGAATAATCACTACGATATATCGTATTAAGGAAATGATCAAGGAAAGAAGTCCCTTTCCAAGAGCTTCACACACTCCCGATGCTACAACTGACAATGAAGATATGGCAAATCCAAGACTGATGATCGTTAATGCAGTTACACCATATTGCACAATGGCAGCATCTTCAGAGTAGATAGATATCAGCTGTTCCGGAAAAAGCTGACAAACTGCAGTTCCAAACAACATAATTCCTATAATAAAAACTTCTGCTGTTCCCGAGATTTTTTTCACTCTCTCCCACTGCCCTGCACCGTAGTTATAACTGATTAAAGGTCGGATTCCCTGAATGATTCCATTGGCTGACAGATAAATAAATGTCTGTAGCTTATAATAGATTCCTAAAATCAAGATATAGGTATCTCCAAAAGCAGTTAAAATTGTATTTAATGCAGAAATCAGCACAGAAGGCAATGCCAGATTTAAAGTTGCCGGGATGCCGATACCATAAACACGCTTGAGTTCATTTTTTTCAAATCGTATGTATTTCCAGCTGGTTTTTGCAGGAGTCGGAGTCATAAAATAAAAGGATAAATATGCAATTAGTGTGCATACCTGTCCAATTCCCGTTGCAATTGCAGCACCCTTCATGCCCATTGCAGGAAACATCCCAAAACCAAAGATCATAATTGGATCTAATACAATATTTACAATAAATCCCACCATCATACTGCACATCGATACTTTCATTCTGCCTACCGATTGAAAAATTTTTTCATAAGCTACAGAAACCTGAATAATAACTGTAAATAACAAAACCCAATTTGCATATTCTAACCCTAAATTTATAATTTCCTGTTCTTTAGTAAAATGTTGCATAAATGCCGGCATTCCAATGAAAAAGCCTATCGTAAGTATGATTCCATGTATCATACTCAAAAATACACCTGTTGATGCGATATGGCTTGCTTTTTTCTCCTCATTTGCACCTATCGAATATGCAATCATAGCGTTCAAGCCAATTCCAAAGCCCACTGCAATAGCATTGATCATATTTTGTACCGGAAATACAATAGACAAAGCTGTCATCGCATTTTGACTGATTTTTGCCACAAAGTAACTATCTACAATATTATAAAGTGCGTTCACTGCCATAGATAAAATCATAGGTACAGACATTTGTAATACAAGCGGAACAATTTTTTTCTCTTTCATAAATTGCTGATTCATTTGATTCCTCCATAAAAAAAGACTATACGGATTTGCTGTTTATATCAGAAACAGTGTAAACCATATAGTCTTATTATAGTCTGACGGACTTTTATTTATTTTTCAAACAATATTCTAACAGGAAATCTCTATCTTGTCAATATGTTTATCATCTACAAAGCTGAAGCAACGATAACTTCAAAGTTTCTGTTCCTCATAAAATTAATTTATCGGGATTTACCAAATCGCCAAGCAATGAGTTATAAAACTCTTTAACCCAATATTTACTCTTTCTTCCCAGTGTACCTCTTGGTCTTTCTGGTTATCGTACCATCCGCATGGCGCTCGATGTTGCTTCTGCTCTCACGCATTTCCTGGACTGCCCGGAATGTCTCTCGTGAGATGATTGCAGGATGATGATCCTCTTGGATTTATTTTTGATGCTCTCCGTTGTTCGGTATTCGCTTCTTCCCTGGAAAGTCTGGCGAGAAGGTTTTATAGAGAATCACATCACCGACATACTTCTCATCGGTCAATATGGTTTCAATGGATCGTTTCGACCCCTCTCACATTTCCTACGAATCTTCGCTTCAAATATTGTATCATATTCAACTTGACAAATCTACCATTTTGTGATAGCACCTCAAAAAGTAGGGCATCCAGCAAAACCGCCAGATACCCCTTTCGATTCGTGTTTCTACAAATTAAATGGTAATCTCAATACCACCCCGAAAAACAACTGTGCTGCTTTTCTCACTGTCCACTCGTATATGGTCAACTAAACCGCCCCACAGCTCTTCCCTAAATTCAGTCTGTTCTCCCGTCAAGTCATACAGGCTGTTGATGAAGTTTGTAAGGACTCCTCCTCGTAAATCAATCCCTTTTCAAGCATCTGACGGGCGGCACTCATTGTCATTTGGTAGATAATTTCACGCTTTCCTTCTTTCTGACTCATCATCTGCCACCACCAAATCTGTCCTCAATATAACATTCGTGGGAGCAATATTTTCTGTTGGCATTACCGTAAACCGTAAAAGTCTTTTTGCATACAGGACATATGTAGTCATAGTTTGCTTTTCTCTGCACTTGGTCAAGATGGCTGTTCCACCATTTCATTCTGCATTGGTCAGAGCAAAACTTCTTCTGCTTTCTTCCGGGATTCTGTTGTACCGGTTTTCCGCAACACTTACATACTGCAACTTCCGCAGTAAGATTAACAACCACTCCGCAGAGCTTTCTTCGTTGGCAGAAACTTTTCACCGTATTTTCTGATAATCCGAGCAACTTACTAATCTTCTTATATCCGTTTCCGGCTGTACGGAGATTTGTAATCTTCTGACGCTGTTCATCTGTCATAACTTTAGTCCTCCTATCGTTGAAAGGTCATCCTTTCTGACAGCTATGCAGCCCAGTCGACTTGATTTCCGAAGTTTGAGAGAAAACAATGCCCACCGAAGGGAAATTCTCCTCGGTGGGCTTTTTGATGATAACAATATTAAATTTTATCCTAATGAAGTGACAATATTTGCAAGATATTTTTGAATTTGAGTTCCGTCAGCTATCGTTACACTTCCATCTCCGTCTGCATCTGCTGCTGCAAGCTGTTTTTCATCAAAGTTTACAATATTGGCAAGATATTTTTGAAGAACGGTTACATCTGTAATGGTTATTACTCCATCGCAGTTTGTGTCGCCTTTCAAATAATGAGCTGCTGCGTTATCTAAATCATAAGGATTAACAGCGTAAATTACAGGAGAATCATCATCACTCGTATACCATCTTACAAGACCGTCGGTGCACAAAATCGGTTGGCAGTCTGACAGCCGCATTGTGCTATTAATAATCTCAGATGTAATGTTTCCTGAGTTATCAATAGTTACCATCTTAGTGCAAATATCTTTTATAGTTTTGTTGTATTCCTCCCACATTACCAAAAAGCGATTGCTGTCAATTTTAACAAGCTGTGGAGTATATACTGTTATTTCACTCCCACTGCTGTAATTAGTGAGCCATAGCATTTTGAAAAAATACATATTCTTATCAGTGATGCTAATAAAAATATTTCTTGTATCGTTATGCTGCGTATCCGCCTTTTTATAATCAACAGCATTACCGGCGATAATACACTCGTTCTCGGAAAGCTCAAAACCTCCTACAGATGCTCCGGTTTCATTAAATCCGGTAACATTACCTAAACTAATTGGTAAAGCCACTCTTACTTTGCCTTCACCTTCACCGTAAAACTTTTTGTTTAGTTCACTTTTCACCAAAGTAATTGCACGAGGAATCGCATCACCATGATCTACTCTGTATAAATATTTTCCATCTGTTTGTATAAACTGATTTAAAGAATGACTGACATACCCTCTTTCAAGTACGAAAGCATTACGGCTGTCATCAAACGCAGTCATATCCGACTCGTTAATTATAAATGTGAAATTAGACTGATGATAGTCATACATTTGATGACATGTGTGCACATACAACCTTCCATCATTTTCAGTCATACGGAGAGAAGCAAAATAGAACGGCTCAACGGTATCTATCCCATTATATGAAATTGAGTCTAATCTTTTCCAATCCTTAGAATATTTTACGACTCTTAATACCTCTTTATCGTCATCTTTATCAACATTCTTTTGCCCGAACACAAGAAAATTGTATTCTGCTCCGCTATAACAGCCGCCGAAAAGCTCCATTTCCATTTCTATGTTTTTGCTGCTTATCAGTTCTTTTTCGTCAGAGGAATAGTATTCAACAACAATGCCGCTGCCGTCATACTCAACTCTTGTAAGAGTTCCGTCGGAATTTTCTATAAGATACGAATTAACAACCTTTCCAAAAACCTTATAATTATTATCCGACACATTGTCGCTCACCGTTCCGGTTGTCTGAACAGCATTTTTCTCCGGATTTTTTACAGGAGATTCGTCTTTTACGGTGACTGTAAAGGTTGCTGTCAACCCGGTTAAAGTCATAGCAGTAATTTCTACAGTGCCCGCTTTCCACGCAAGCACCTCGCCTTGGTCATTAACGCTGGCAATCTTGGGATCACTGCTTTTCCAAATATAATTGTAATTGATTTCTCCGTCAGTTGATGCGGTAAGCTGCTTTGATGAACCTATCCGCATAGGAACAGCGTCACCGCTTATAGAAATTTTGCTTGCAGGGCGCAATGGATAATACTTATAAAAATAATCCAGCTCACCTGAAGAATTCAATTTTTGGAATATTGAAAATATACCGCTCTTAAAACTTGTAAAGCTTTTAATCATACCTGGTGAAGGTATAGTTCCTATTTCTTCACCGCTTGATTTATAATACTGTGCAAATTCATAGCAGAAGGTATCCGAAAAAACCCCGTCAGATTTTGTCCCGACTATTGTTTTATTATCACTTAATTTCGCACCTTTTGCCGGATAATTTTTTGGGAAAGAAACATAATCAGGACTCACAGTTATTGTATTCTTCTCAATCTTTCCCGAGAATTTACGATAGGACGTACTTTTTTGTGTAATAAGGTTAAATGTTCCGTTTGCACTGTCTATATCTGCAAATCTAATTATTGAATCTTTTGTATTAACAGCAGTTTCAGACAACAGTTCCCCTGAAGGAGAAAGATAATAAACATACTTACCGGAATATAAATTATCTGCAAGATATATCCTCTCTGATTCATCCAATGCGATAATCTGAGCTGACTTATTAAAGCTTATCTTTTTTTCAACACAGCGAGTAATAGGATTGAAAACGATAATAATACCTGCCTGTTCGGTTTCGGAGGGTTTATACCCAAGAATAAAGTATCTTCCGTTTGAATAACAGTAATCAGGATAGTAATAACCTTCATCTAAAATCGATGGAGTAACACACGATTCCCCTGTTGAGATATTAATAAATTCGGTTCTTGAATGCTTTATAAAATATACTCCTCCAAGCTGATCACACGGAAGCAAAAGGCTGCCTGTAAGCTCAAAATCTATCTGTACCGGTTCTTCATACTCTGATAAACCGTTTTCAGTAACAGTTAAATTTAAAGTTTCGGATATGCCGTTATAAGTAGTTGCGGTTATCTTCGCACTTCCCTCTTGCCATGCGAACAGCTCGTTATTTTCATTAACAGTTACTATTTCGGGGTTACTGCTTGTCCACGTGCAGGTTGGAGTCAAAAGTCCATCCGAAGAAATACTGTATTTTTCGGTTGTACCCATCTTTACTGAGGTCTCACCTTTTATATGTATTTCAGTCGGCTCCTTATATCGTAAATATTGATAATAGGTTAATCCGTTTTCTGTTTCGATAGCCGCAATATTACCTTTGTAGCTGAACAGTCTGTCGGCAGGGTGTGCCAAAGTACCGGTTCCTATTTCTGCTCCTGTTGTCAGATCATATTCTGCGATTGTATTTTTATCCTTTAATACAAATATAGAATTTCTGTTTTCAAGAATTCCTGCACCAACTCCGTACTCTGTAAACTTACTCTTTTCAATGCATATATCTTTTTCAATTGATGTATCGTCAATATCAATCGAATTTGAATCAAGTATCCGGATCTGTTTTTTAGGAGCCCATGCATCTCCGAAAAAGTTCTGCATACATAAATATTTGTTGTTAATCAGTTCCGCATTTATAGCTTTCGCAATACAGGATGGATTTACTGTAATTTTATCATTTTCTGCATTTCCGGCTAAAACTCCGTAACCTGACCCCGGAGCGTCATAATCTGCTCTGACATAAAAATTATTGTTTGTGCTGTCAAAGCCAACAAACTCATAAATTCTATTCAGTCCTTCTATCGCTGATAAAAGTTCTCCGCTCGGTGTAAGTAAATAAATCTTATATGTATCATCTCTCTTTTCAAAATCATATCCCGCAAGATAAATTCTTCCGGACGCATCTGCACCGATAGCGTCGGAAGGAATTTCTGATTCTATCGTACGTTCAAGCTTTCCGGTGTCAAGATTATAAACCATTATCTTATAGTAATGTCCATAATAATATTTTTGAAGAATATACAGAATATTTCCGGTTTTATAATAGTCAATAACAGAATAGTTTTTAACAGTAAAATCATATACCATTCTTGTTTGTCCGGTGGTTGTAATATAAAGCATCAGCTTTGATTTTGAAAAAGACAAGAGACCGTTAATCTGCTCAGACGGCATTATTTTTCCACTTAATTCTCCGTTAATCACAACAGGTTCTTCAGGCTCTTCTGCGGTATTCGGAGTGACTGTTATACTAAATACAGAGGTTAACCCATTAGGTGTAGTCGCCGTAATATCAGCGCTGCCCTCCTTCCAAGCATATACCTCACCCTGTTCGCTGACACTTGCAACTTCAGGATTACTGCTTTTCCACTTAACATTCAGGTTGAATGTATCGTCAGTTTTAATTCTGAGTTGTTCATTACACCCTGTTTGAATGGAGTTATCACCCTCGATTTGAACATATGCAGCTGATTTGACAGGAAAAAATTCATAATAAAAATTATTGCTATCATCCTTTTCAATCGTTGCTATTCCATTCCTAAACTGTAAAAGCGAGAAAATCGAATGAGCAGTATCAACTGACGCGAGCTCGTAATTAATTTTGAACATACTATAATCATTGGGAGTAAGAGTATATTTGCCAATAGTGTCGCTATCCTTCAAGCATACAAAACACTTCTGCTCTTCATACAAAATACCACGTGCTCCCCAACTCTCGTAGCAACCCTCATTATTTATACTTTGTTCAATAAACTTTCGGGGGCTATTTTTGTCAGGATTATATTTATTTGAGTCAAAAACGTTTAGTGTTGCTCCTTTGTAGTAAGTACTATAGTTAAGGTTATAAATACACATATATTTTTCCTGTAAGAGCTGTGCCGGTTCCACAATCTCTGCACGTGTATATATTCCCTCAATTTCAGTTTCTGTTTCTCTGATTTGGTCATCACTGACAACTCTTGTACACAAATAGTTGTCAGTGTCTGAAACAGAATCAGATTTGTATATTACATAAAATAAATTTCCGTTCGTGCTGTCTAACCCTGCAAAATAGAGTATTTTATTTTTTGAAGAAACACTTGACAGCATTTCACCGGAGGGGGATAAAAGATATGTAATCCCCATTGTACTCTCGTCATCAAAATGTGACAGAAATATTCTACCGCCGTCATCTGCACCAATAACCTCGGCAGGATTTTCAAAGCTCAAGGTTTGCTCAACAGATCGTGTAACAAGGTTATAAACAGTAATTATACTATGTAACGCCAAATCAGATTCATTTTTCTCCAAAATATACAGCTTATCTCCCAACGAAAAAGAGTCAGCAAATGAGTATGATTCGTTACTTATCGTTGTAATAATTTCTGTTGTGCCTGTATCCGTGTTAAAAAACGAAACGGCGTTTCCGTTTATAAAATAAATACCCCCAAGCTGCTCGCACGGTACTATTTTCAAATTTTCAAAACCGTTCGCACTGTTTATAGCGTCACTGCCAATCGGCAATGGAGTTGTAGTCTTCCCAAAATTTTCTGTTTCAGCTAACGCAGAAACACTCACTGGCACTGCAAAAGCAGTACTGATTAAGATTAATACCGACAGTAAAGCGGCTAATCCTTTTTTGAAATATTTTTTCATAATAACACCTTTTTTCTTAGTCCTTTTTTCTTTTGAACAGCTTAATTGTGGTTGTGAAATTCTTTATGAAGCTCACTTACTGAGATTAAGTTGAAACAAAAGAAAGAGAGTCCTGTTTGATTAAATTGACGTGAAGTCCCATCCATAGCCTTCAAACTTGGGTGAGATGGTTCACTATTTGTTACAAGCCTAATAGCTGTTTCTTTTTTGCTTCAAAATCTTCTTGCGTTATTATACCCTGATTAAGCAGCTCATAATATTTACGCAGTTCATCCGGTGCAGAAACATAACCTGAATTATTCACAGGATTTTGTACTTCAGGACTAAATTGCCGTTTATCCTCTGCGTCCTTACACATACGCAACGCTCTTTGAAAATTCACTGCCTCTTCCTGTGAAATCCAACTCATATCAAACCCTATGCTTCCGCCTGCGTAATCTATTCTGAATATTGTTCTCTTTCTAATAAAATACAGACAAATAAATACCACACCTACAATTATCAATGCAAAAACAATTATAGCTAAGGAAACACTGATTAAATAAAAATATAATTCTAAATTCGAATAATAAATTAAAAATTGACAGAACTATGCTATAATAAAAGAAAAAGCACAGGAGCGATAAAATGAGCCAGATGACATTC
>OIEG01000776.1_pt1 | contig 12705 bp, 9 predicted proteins | sample 1581751 | NCBI WGS metagenome assembly OIEG01 (sample SAMN01760950, study PRJEB22395) | human gut metagenome | reverse complement strand
ATTATAGCTGTTATCGTCCGCCTGCTTGTCACAGGCTGCCTGCACGAAGACGGGCTGGCAGACTTTCTGGACGGGTTCGGCGGTGGCACTACACGTGAGCGTACGCTTGCCATTATGAAAGACTCCCACATAGGAAGCTATGGAGTTATCGGATTAATATTCTATTTCCTGCTGCTGTTGCAGATGCGCAATCTTCCCCTGAATTTCCTATGCATCCTCGTCTTTTGCGGCGATTGTTGGTCTAAGTTCTGCGCGTCCCAACTCATCAACTACCTGCCCTATGCCCGGAAAGAAGAGGATAGCAAAGCCAAAGTCGTCTATAACCGCATGAGCCGAAAAGAACTGATATCGGCCTTCGTCTGCGGATTGATTCCGTTTGTCCTGCTCCTGCCGATAAGAATGTGGCCCGCCACCCTCTTTCCGCTGCTCACGTTCGCATTGCTATGCCGCCTTATGAAACGCCGCCTGCAAGGATATACGGGAGATTGTTGCGGAGCCGCTTTCCTGCTTTGCGAATTATCATTCTATATAGGCAGTCTCATAATGGTTTATATCTACGCCGGTTATGGCATTGATTTTCTTACGAAATACGTCTCTGTTCCCTTTTATTTTCATTAAACATTTAATCTGAAAGTTATGGAAGTCATACTTATTCGCCACACCTCTGTTGATGTCCCGCCCGGTGTATGCTACGGGCAAACGGATGTTCCCTTGAAACCGACATTTGAACAGGAAGCCGCCATTACCCAAGAGAACCTGAAAAACTATCTTCCTTTCGACCACGTATATACCAGCCCACTCACACGCTGCGTACGTCTCGCCAGCTATTGCGGCTATCCAGATGCGGAACGGGACAAACGGATTATGGAGATTAATTTCGGAAGTTGGGAGATGAAACCTTTTGACCTCAACGACGACCCGCGCCTGCAAGAATGGTATAACGACTATTTGAATGTAGTAGCTACCGGCGGAGAGTCATTCGCCATGCAATACCAACGTGTCAGCCACTTCCTCGATGAACTGAAAGCAAAACCCTATCAGCGGGTAGCTGTCTTTGCCCATGGCGGCGTCCTAATCTGTGCGCAAATATACGCCGGTGTCATCAAACCGGAAGAAGCATTTGATGCGCTGACGCCTTATGGCGGCATCATAAGGATCACACTTTAGAGGGAGACAGGACTGAACATACAAGTGGCGGTCACAACAACTATGATTATCATTAGCCACTCCACACAGCGGTTGATGCGTATGGCAACTTTCATATCCCCGGTGGTCAAAGGCCGTTCATTGTCACCTATATAAGGTTTCCACACTTCTTCTCCAAAATAGTTGTGAGGTCCTCCGAAGCGGCAGTTCAAGATTCCTGCCAGTGCCGCTTCCGGATACCCGGAATTAGGGCTTGCATGCCGGCTGCCATATTTCCCTACAAACAACAACAACGAAAACCTGCCCGAAGCAACTACCATGAGGAAAGCCGTCAGGCGGGCGGGAATATAGTTGGCCGCATCGTCCAAATGGGCAGCAAAACATCCGAAACGACGGTAACGCTCATTCTTATACCCTATCATAGAGTCAAGTGTGTTTACCATTTTATAAGCAAACATTCCCGGAACACCCAGCAGTGCGTACCAAAACAGCGGAGCAATAACGCCGTCGCTCAAATTCTCCGCCAGCGTCTCCAACGCAGCCGTACGAACTTCCTGAGCAGAAAGTCCGGAGGTGTCGCGTCCCACAATGCGGGCCACCTGCTTCCTTCCCTCTTCCAATGAACGGTCTACTGCTTTAAACACCTCACAGACTTCGCGCACCAGCGTAGTACCTGCCAGACAATAGAAAATCAGCAACACCTGCAAAGTCAGAAGCAAACCGGGAGAATAAGATGCAGCCCAACGCAGTAAGAGCAGCGCAGACAGATAAGCCCCCGCAACCAGCAGCAATGACATGGCAGCCCCTTTCAGAAAACGGGCATTCCCTTTGTTCAAACGATGTTCACAGAAAGAAATGGCCTTACCAAAAGCTACCACAGGATGCGGCAACCAAGCAGGATCTCCCAACCAGTGATCGAGCAACCATGCTGTAAGCAACGGCAGATTCAGATTGAAAGCAATGCCTAAAATAATGATTATATCTTCCATAAGAATGTTTCTTTAAATCACAAACTCTGTTATTGCAGCCACCAGCCTGTTATTCTCTTCAGGCGTCTGTGCAGCTATGCGAAAGAATTGTTCGTTCAGGCCAACAAAATTGGAAGCATCCCGGATAAGTATGCCATGCTCCTCGGCAAGAAACTTTTTCAAGGCAGACACCTTGCCCACGCGAAGCCGCACCAGCATAAAGTGCGTCTGCGTATCCCAAACATCCAGCCCGCCTATGGCTTTGAGTGCTTTGCACAGATGCGCCGTTTCCTGCAAATAAGCAGCTATATCCAATGGGGCAGGCACATCATTCTCTATTAAGAAAAGTCCCGCTTCAATGGCAAGCCGGTTTACCGACCATGGCATACGGTTGGTACGCAACCGTTTCAGCAAACCGGAATTACCGGTCACATATCCAAGCCGCAAGCCGGGAATCGCATACCTTTTCGTCATGGAGTGTAACAACAGTACATTCGGATACTCCGCCGCCTCTGCCGACGAAAAAAGCGGGCACAACGTGAAATATTCGTAAGACTGGTCTATAACAAAGCAAACCTGCGGATTATGTTCAACCAATCCACACATATATTCTTTATCAACCACTGTTCCCGTAGGATTATTGGGATTGCAAAGCCATAACATCCGCACATCGTCCGGCAAGCGATACCCGTCCTGCTCCTTGGGCAACTGATAGAGCGAACTCACCCGGTGTCCATGCATGTGGCAAGCATCCGCATACTCGCTGAAAGTGGGTTGTAAAATGGCCGTATTCGTACCCCGGAAAGTCTGTGCAATGAGATATATAGCCTCCGTTGCACCATTTGTCACACAAACAGTGCCGGACGGCAGATGATGGCGGGAAGCTATGCAGGCTTCCAGCGTATAGGGCTCTGGTTCAGGATAACTGCCTATCTCCCCAATACATTCACACAGGTGGGCTTTCAGCCGGGAAAGGTCCACTCTGCCATAAACGTTGGAACTGAAATTAGCCGTTATCGGGCAGTTGAATTTGTAGAAATCGTCTCCATGACCGTCAATCATATCCCATCAGATTTAAATGTTATCCGTCAGTATCTTGTAGATAAGCGGCATATCGACATGTTGTCTCACATGCTCGGCAAGCTTATCATACTGTTCTTCCTTAAATTGTTGATAGTTGAATGCTTCTGCCGTTTCCGACAATTTACCGGCAAACGGTTTAAGCAGAAAGTCTATGAATTCCGGATTGTCGAGAATACCATGAATGTAAGTTCCCATACACGTACTGTCTACAATATATCCGTCGCACAGCCCGTCTTCCAGCATATTCAACGGAGAAGCAGAAGTTCCCTCAATGGGTACGGTACTGCCCATGTGTATCTCATAACCGGACATAGAAAGTTTTAACGTCCCATCTTCAGTTGCCCGTCCTCCGTTTTCAAACAATTGGAATTTCACTTGCCTTGTCACTTTCTCTCCCGTCATCCTTGTGCTTACAGGCAACAACCCAAGACCGGGCAAACGTTCTATATCCCCCTCCACATGGTCAGGGTCAAATACCTCTTGCCCCATCAACTGATAGCCGCCACAAATGCCCAAGACGGCAGCCCCTTCACGATGAGCACGAACAACAGCTTGCGCCACCCCATTGCGGCGGAGCTCATACAGATCGGCAAGCGTGCTTTTGCTGCCGGGCAGAATAATTATATCCGCTTTCGCCAGTTCCTCGGTATTGTTGGTATAAAAAAGATGTACGCGAGGGTCACGTTCCAACACGTTGAAATCCGTAAAGTTACTGAGATGACGCAAAAGCACCACCGCAATGTTCACTTTCCCCTGCTCTGCCTGCAAAGATTTTGTGGCAAGGGCAAGGGAATCTTCTTCCTCGATATATATATCCTTATAATAAGGAACAACCCCTACCACCGGTATGCCGCAAAGCTCTTCCAGCATCTTAACACCGGATTCGAAAAGACGTATGTCTCCCCTGAACTTATTGATAAGAATACCTTTGACGTGCTTGCGTTCTTCGGGCGTAAGCAACATTACCGAACCATACACACTGGCAAAGACTCCGCCACGATCAATATCCGCCACCAGAATAACATCGGCTCCGGCGTACATTGCCATAGGAAGGTTCACGAGATCGACCTCCCGCAGATTGATTTCGGAAATACTTCCCGCACCCTCCAATACAACGGGATTATATTTTTTCGAAAGACGGTCATAGGCCGCGCACACTTCCCGGCGCAATTCCTCTCGTCCTTCCTTATGGAAATAGCCGTACGCACTGCGGTTGCCGATAGGACGACCATTCAAGACCACCTGCGAGGTACAGTCCGACTGCGGTTTCAGCAGTAACGGATTCATGTCTGTGTGGCAGGGAACCCCCGCTGCTTCCGCTTGTACAGCTTGAGCCCGCCCTATCTCCAATCCTTCGGGAGTAGCGTATGAATTAAGGGCCATATTCTGCGCCTTGAAAGGTGCCGGCCGGTATCCGTCTCGTTTGAATATACGGCAAAAAGCGGCAGATATAATGCTTTTACCGACGTCACTGCCGGTTCCGGCAAACATCAGTGGATGAAGTCTGTTCATTTGTTGAGCTAAAATGCGACACCCGGTACGGTCAATCTTGCCGTTCTCCGTTTGCGGTATCAATTCTGTTATAAAGATATGTTTAGGACGATAATATGTTTCCAGCACCGCCTGCAACTTATTCTCCAGTTCTTTTATATCCGGCTTCCCTGCTATCAGTAAAGTAAGCGCTTGTCCCAAACGGGGGTCTGGAACTGCTGTAACGGCAAATGGCACAGGAATAAACGGTTGCAGTCTGTTTTCCATTTCTTCTGCCTGTATCTTGATCCCGCCGCTGTTGATGACATTATCTTTCCGTCCGGCAATGGTAAAGCCTCCATCCGAACAGAGACAGGCAATATCATTAGTCTGCAAAACATCATCACAAATCAGGGGAGCTTTAACGATCAGCGTATTCTCGGCGGACAAAGACAATTCGACCGAGGGAAAGGGATAATAACATTTGGAAGCAGCCTCTCCGTTCAGGCGGCGCAACGCAATATGCGACAATGTTTCTGTCATGCCGTACGTAGAGTAAGCCGCTATCGGAATCGTCTTTAATTCCGCTTCCAAGCTGTCATCCACCGCCCCGCCACCGATAATCAGAATATCTGTATGCTCCAGCCGCTTCCTCTCGGCAGGAACACGAAGCGTATTATAAACCTGCAAAGGAACCATCGCCGCAAATTTCAGAGGTACTTCGACATCGGAAAGAGGATGACCGGAAGCAGGACGCACAACCAGATTCAGTCCTGCCACCAAAGAGCGCACCACCATCATCATTGCCCCAATATAACGGAGATTCATACACAACAAAGCAGTATCCCCCGCTTGCAGATTCAAAAATTCACAAGTGAGGCGTGCGCTTTGCATCATCCGGTCCTTGCGCACAACCAACTCTTTCGGGACGCCTGTGGAACCCGAAGTATGTACGGTAATAACCGGAGAAGCATCAAACCACTCATTCAGGAAAAGATACAAATCCCACAAGGCAGGCGGGCAATTACCCGCCCCTTCCGCCACAAGCCGGGATATATCTTCGGGAGCATACTCTTTTCCCTCTAACAGCAGGCGTTGTTGTTGTCGGTCAAATATCATTGAATACTTTAAATATCATCATTACAGAACCATAAACAATCTTTTCTCACCTCAAGAGGCATCTCCACATTGTCTGTGAAAAGCTGCCCGGTTCCCAGTCCCTGAGGCAGCGGATTGTCGAATGTAGCACACCATTGGGCAATTGCATTCAAACCGATATTAGATTCCAAAGCGGAAGTAATCCACCAGCCGATATGCCGTTTTTCCGCTTCGGCAATCCACTCATTCCCCCCGCATATTCCTCCATGAAGAGAGGGCTTGAGAACAATATACTGCGGATTGACCGCCGAAAGCAATTTCCGCTTTCCTTCCGGAGTATTGCAACCTATCAGCTCTTCGTCCAAAGCTATCGGCAACGGAGAGTCGGAAGCAAGGCGCGCCATTTCTTCCCACTGTCCTGCACGTATAGGCTGCTCAACAGAGTGCAAATCCAACTCGGACAAACGTTTCAGTTTCTCCATCACATCAACCGGAGAGAAAGCGCCGTTGGCATCCACACGCAACTCTATTTCCTTAGAAGAAAAATGCGCACGTATATGGCGAAGCAAAGCCAGCTCTTCATCAAAGTTGATAGCGCCTATTTTCAGTTTGATGCAACGAAAACCGGCTGCCATTTTTTCTTCTATCCGGGTAAGCATCCTGTCAAAGTCTCCCATCCAGATAAGCCCGTTTATCGGAATCCCTGCCTCTCCGCGCGAAAAAGCCGTATCATAGAGCGCCCAGCTTCCAATCCGGAAATGCCGTACAGCCGTCTCCAACCCAAACAAAATGGAAGGGTAATTGCGTAAAGACTCCACATCCAAATCTCCCCCGCAGTCCTCCAACCGGCGACAAGCCTTGACAAGTATATCCTCGTAATCGGGAAGATCATCACAACTCAATGCAGGCAGAGGAGCGCACTCTCCTATTCCTGTCCTGCCCGGATAGTCGGGAGAAGTCAGATGAAGATACCACACTTTCCGGGTTGTATACACTCCGCGGGAAGTTCCCGCCGGTTGCTTAAAGTGCAGCAACCGGGGAATAATATCTATCTTACAATTCATTACAATAATCAGGGAAATTTGGGATATTGTTTGAAATTCGGCTTACGTTTTTCCAAAAACGCGTTCTTTCCCTCCTGCGCTTCATCCGTCAGATAATAAAGCAATGTCGCATCGCCTGCCAGTTCCTGAATACCGGACTGTCCGTCCAGCTCCGCATTCAGTCCGGCTTTAATCATGCGCAAAGCCAGCGGACTGAGCTGCATCATCTCTTCCGCCCATTGCACATATTCGTCTTCCAGTTGCTCCAAAGGCACTACTTTATTAACCAGCCCCATTTTCAAAGCTTCCTGTGCGTTATACTTGCGGCAAAGGAACCAGATTTCACGCGCTTTCTTCTGCCCTACCACACGCGCCAGATAAGATGCACCGAAACCGGCATCAAAACTACCTACACGAGGACCTGTCTGACCGAAAACAGCATTCTCGGAAGCGATAGACAAGTCGCACACCACATGAAGCACATGCCCGCCACCGATAGCAAAACCGTTTACAGCGGCAATTACAGGTTTCGGGATACTGCGGATCTGTTTCTGCACATCCAATACACTCAAACGGGGTACGCCGTCTTTACCGATATATCCGCCGCGCCCTTTTACATTCTGATCACCTCCCGAACAGAAAGCCTTGTCTCCGGCTCCGGTGATGACAATCACGTCAATATCCGCTTCCTCACGACAAATGCGCAATGCATCACTCATTTCGGCAGTTGTAGTCGGAGTGAATGCGTTACGGTAGCGTTCGCGATTGATGGTAATACGGGCAATTCCGTTATAATAATCAAAAAGAATATCTTCATATTCCCTGATGGTAGTCCACTCTCTTTGTGTCAGCATAATTTATATTCTATTTTAATTGGTGATAATAATTCTTCAACATCCGGATATCTTCATCCTTATCGGTAAATACTTCCAGCAAAATGGGCCGTTCCACAGTTTCCGGACAAGTGAAAGTTTGCATGGTCTCCGCCAGTTGCCCGTCATTCTCCGCACGCAGGTAAAGGAATCCCCGTTCTTCCGCCCAGCCTTTGGCTGAGGTTTTATGAACCGCTGTAATAAACTTATGCGAAGCCTCCGACATTTCAAGCCCCGGCAATGTATGGAAAATTTCTCCGCCACCATTGTTCAATAAAAGGATGCGCAGATTAGAACCGACATTGACATTCCACAACGCATTCATATCATAGAAGAAACTCAAGTCTCCGATAGCTGCAAAATTCAGTTTATCGGAAGTTGCCGCATAACCGACGGCTGTGGATAGCGAACCTTCTATGCCACTGGTTCCCCGGTTGCAACATACCTCAATGGTGGGAGAAATGGCATACAATTGAGCATAGCGCACCACCGAGCTGTTGGCCAGATGCAAAACAGACTTTTCCGGCAAAGACTTTATCAATGCACCCACTGCCGCCATTTCCGAATATGCGAACTCCGGTTCGGGAACAGCCTTGCAATAGTCCTCCCAAATGCGGGGATATTCGGGAGTGTGATTTTCCAGCAGGCCTGCTATCTTTTCCAGGAACTCAAACGGGTCCATCTCTATTACCGTAGTCAATGAGCAGTAAAGATCAGTCACCTCTCCATCCGGTGATACATGCCAATGCTCTTTGGGCGGATGCTGGCGAAGGAATTTCTTTAATCGTTTGGACACGATGTGTCCCCCGTAAGTAATCAGCAGGTCGGGAGCCATCCGGTTCATTTGCTCTTCGGGCATGGCATAGAGCGCCGTATCAAAATTCTTCACAGGGATACCCGGAACAGTCTGATTGCCGATATGCTCCGTCAGCCAGGCAAAATGCTTATACAGCAGTTTGGTATATCGTTTTTCAAACAGATAAATAAGATTCATTTGCCCTACCACGATCATCCGCTTTCTGTATTTGTTCATGCGGTCGATGAGGTCATTATAATCGCGGTCGTAGATGTTCAAGCCTTGATAGCGGGTGATGACGCGCACTCCCGGCAATGCAGCCGTTGTGAAACCGAATAGCGGTTCGGAAACAGGTACATTGATATGCACCGGTCCTTTCCCATGATGATTGGTTTCCAACAGGGCCTCATTTATCAGGCGGTTGCAGAACCATTCATCCTCGTCCGTATGAATTTCGGGAAGATTGACGGACTTCTTGACCAATGTCCGGAACACATCCGGCTGTGGAAGTGTCTGTCCGTCCATTTGTCCGATCCAGGCTGCGGGGCGGTCGGCGGAAATAACTATCAAAGGCACTTTCTGATAAAAAGCCTCTGCCACAGCCGGATGAAGATTTAATAAGGCGGTGCCCGAAGTGCAGCAAACCGCAACAGGTTTACCGCTATTCAAAGCCAGTCCAAGGGCAAAATAACCGGCACTCCGCTCATCTGTCATTGCATAACAAGCAAAAGCCGGATGATTGGACAAAGTGTGCGCGATAGGGACATTGCGACTACCGGGACACAACACAACCTTAGTAATTCCGTACGCTTCGAGAAGCGCCGCCAGTTGGAGGATATTCTTTTTGTCTGTATACATGGTGGTTAGTGATTAGTGGTTAATGAATCATGGGAGGGAATCCTTAACAGACGTTTCATGGTTTGCAGTTTCTTTTCCGTTTCCAGCCATTCGTCGTTCAGTTCCGAAGAAGCCAGCAATCCGCCGCCGGCATAAAAAGACAATTGTCCGTTTTCAATGTGCATACACCGCAGGTTCACATATAAGTCGGTCTTTCCGGAAGGATCGAGCCATCCGATGAAACCGGAATAATAACGGCGGTCATAGCCTTCGTTTTCCAGTATAAACCGGTATGCTTCCTCCTTAGGCAGTCCGCATACAGCCGGAGTGGGATGCAGAACTTTCAGAAGACTTCCCAGTTTCCGGTTATCTCTCAAAGTAAAATGAAAACTCGTTTTTAAATGTGACAATGCTCCGGCATAAGCTGGATACGGACCGCTCTCCGCAGGATGAATGTCTAATGAAAGAAGTTGCCGGCGGATATAAGATACAACATATTCCTGTTCTTGCCTATTCTTCTCACCCCATTCCTGCGGCAAATTACCATTCTGCAAAGGCAGGGTACCTGCCAATGCCACCGTACTCCACTCGTTCTTTTCTCCTGATAAGATAATTTCGGGAGTGCTGCCCATCCATACACCGGTCCGGGGGGTGTAGCACAAATATACGTAAGAATGAATATAATGTTTGCATGCAGCATGGAACACTGCCGAAGGGGAGAAATCCGGAAACTGTCCAATGACGGATTTGCGTGAAAGTACTAATTTATCAAACCTCTTACTGCGCAAGGCTTCTATAAATGTCCGGAAACAAGTCTCATACCCTTCCGTATAAGTTTCCGAAAATGTTTCCTGCTCCTGAAACAACCGGAAGGCCTCCTGTTCTTCTTCCGAATACTCATCGGGCAGCAGGAAATGTTCCGGTTCTTCCGGTTGTATCAGCACAATCGGACTCTCCTCACTCACCCGGAACGGTGCAATGACGAATCCTCTTTCCCCATCCAACTCTTCAAGGTCGTGCAACAGACGGACATTCCCCGTTGCCTGCATCAGCAAATGGGGAGCTGCCTCTCCGGGAATACGATAGACGGCAAAAGGCTGTTCTTGCCGGATCAATGTATCAATAGCTGTCAGATTACTTATTTCTTTGTCAATCATCTTCTTTCATAAAAGAATAAAACCAGCATAGTGTTCAAACGCGCTGCATGATTTTAATTCAGATGACAAAGATACAAAATCCTTTTTATAGAAGATATAAAGCGAAAGTTTGTTTATACTGTCTTTATATGAATATAAGACTCTGTATCTTTCCTTGCATACTTTCAGAATGAACAATCTTTCACAAGGAATGTTTGAGAGATTATCATTTCAACCTAAACGATAAACCTGACATATGAAACAAATCTTACTTATCATCCTCTTGGGAACGGGAATTTCCATAACGGCACAAACCCTCTCCCTGAGTTTTGACGACGCCCTACGGCAAATGCAGCAGGGTAATCGGAGCCTGAAGATAGCCGACAAGGGCATCGAAGCCGCACGTGCAGAACGTGACAAGTTGAACGCTCTGTGGTATCCAAGTCTGCAAGGTGCAGGAACATTCGTACACCTGTCCGAAAAAATAGAAGTAAAGCAGCCTCTTTCGCAATTTACAGATCCTGCCAAAGACTTCGTACACAACCTCGTTCCGGACGACCAGTTCATCAGCGGCATCCTCGACCAGATAGGCAGCCACACACTCGTCTTTCCACTTGCACCGCGTAACCTCACAACGGTGGGGTTGACAGCCGAATGGATTGTATTCTCCGGCGGCAAACGTATCCGCGCCGGCAAAATAGGAAACACGATGATAGACATGGCACGCGAGAACCGGGAACAAACCGATGCCACACAGCGTATCCTTTTGGCAGAGAGCTATTTCGGCCTGCGCCTGGCACAAGAAGTGGTACGTGTGCGCCAAGACACCTACAACAGTCTGCAACAACATTACAAAAATGCCCTAAAGCTGGAGGCTGCCGGAATGATAGACAAAGCCGGACGCCTCTTCGCCCAAGTGAATATGGACGAAGCGCAACGCTCACTGGAAGCCTCGCAGAAAGAGGCCGCAGTGCTGCAAAATGCCTTGCGTACACTGCTCAACATGGAAGATACCTGCACCATACAGCCCATCTCCCCACTCTTCATCAACACCGTCCTTCCTGCTCAAGAGGAGTTCTTGCAAGCCATGCGGACCGAGAACTACACCGTCAACCAATTGCAGTTGCAGTTGCACATCGCCAAGCAACAGCTCCGTATCGACCAGAGCGGATACCTGCCCGACATTGCAGTGTTTGGCAAACAGACCTTATATGCACATGGTATTCAAAGCAACCTCGTTCCCCGCACCATGATAGGAGTAGGATTTACTTGGAACCTCTTTGACGGGCTGGCACGAGAAAAGCGGATACGCCAATCAAAAATAGCCCAGCAGACCCTTGCCATAGGACAGGAAAAGGCCAAAGACGATTTAAGTGTAGGCATTGACAAGCTCTACACACAAATGCAGAAGTCTCAGGACAATGTACGCGCCCTGAAGAGCACTATCGAACTGAGTGAAGAGCTGGTCCGCATCCGCAAGAAATCATTCACCGAAGGCATGGCCACAAGCACAGAAGTTATAGATGCCGAAAACATGCTGGCAACCGTACGCGTGGCCCGTCTGGCGGCATATTATGAGTACGATGTTGCACTGATGAACCTGCTGGCGCTATGCGGAATACCAGAACGGTTTGATAAAATGAGAATTGAAAATTAAGGCTTATACTCCATACTTTATACCTATATAAAATGAATATCAATAATAAAACTATCAGCATCACATTCATCGTTATTTTAATCGTTACCGTAGTGGTATCAATCATCGGAATGTTACTTATGAGCCGGCAGCCAATGGTGCTGCAAGGACAAATAGAGGCCACAGAGATACGCATCAGCGGGAAACTCCCCGGCCGCGTAGATTCCTTTCTCGTGGAGGAAGGCGAATGGGTCAAGGCAGGTGATACGCTCGTCGTCATCAACAGTCCCACTATCGAAGCCAAGTACCGCCAAGTGAATGCTTTGGAACAAGTGGCGCAAGAGCAGAACAAAAAGATTGATGCCGGAACGCGCCGACAAATCATTGCCACAGCCCGGCAGCTATGGAACAAGACGCAAAGCGACCTCACCCTTGCCCAAACCACCTACCGGCGTGTCCTAACCCTTTACAAAGACAGCGTCGTCACCGAGCAGCGAAAGGACGAAGTGGAAGCCATGTACAAAGCCGCACAGGCCGCCGAACGAGCTGCGTACCAACAATACCAAATGGCAGTGGACGGTGCGCAAAGTGAAGACCGCGCCGCTGCCCGCAGCCTTGTA
>OIEG01000770.1_pt1 | contig 12760 bp, 10 predicted proteins | sample 1581751 | NCBI WGS metagenome assembly OIEG01 (sample SAMN01760950, study PRJEB22395) | human gut metagenome | reverse complement strand
GAATTAAACAGGGGGAGGGGATTTGGGGACAGAAGCTGATGTCTTCTGCTTACTCTAGAATGACTGGGAATAGAGGGATGAGTTGGCTTTTTTAACGATTATCACATCAATATTTCAATAATTTCAGAACAAAAAGCAGTCTGTTGTTATCAATCTCAACTCATTACTACTTCCATTTAAATACAAAATATCTATTCACAAAATTCTGAGAGCAAGCAGAAAACTTCTACCTTCTCCCCCAAATCCCCGCAACCACTATTTAATTTAATCAAAATTCAGCTAAAGACAGCCCGAGAAGAGAACCGATACCCTATATTTGTGGCCTCGGAGCAAGGTTTAGATGCGAGCGCATAAAGCAAGCATTTAAACCGCCGCGACTAAAGTCACAAATATAGGGTATCGGTTCTCTTCCTGGGCGTCTGTCTCTTAATGAATTAAATAGAAAAATGTGCTATAGTGGAGTATATTTGATATAAATAAAGGATGGACAAAATTATGAAAGCAGTATTACAAGTAGTCACCCACGCCACCGTCCGAGTAGACGGCGGCATCACTGGTCAGATCGGCCCAGGATTATTAGTTTTTCTCGGTGTAGCAGAAGAAGACGAACAGGCAGATCTTGATAAAATTGTAAAGAAAGTTACGGAACTTCGAATCTTTAAAGATGATGCAGGAAAGACGAACCTTTCCCTTCAGGATGTGAATGGAGAACTTTTGATAGTTTCTCAGTTTACCTTACTTGCGGATTGTAAAAAAGGAAGAAGACCAAGTTTTGTGAAAGCGGGAAACCCACAGAAGGCAGAAGAAATGTATGAGGAGTTTATACGAGTATGTAAGGAAAAAGTGCCGAAGGTAGAACATGGTGTTTTTGGAGCGGATATGAAGGTAGAATTGTTAAATGATGGTCCGTTTACGATAGTTTTAGACAGTAAAGAGTTGTAAAAAAATGAATTGTCAGACAAAAAAACTTGCATTTTGTATGTGCTTTACTATATAATAACGAATAGCAGGTTTTGAAGAGTAATTTGCTGTTTTAGGAAATTAAGCGAGAAGTCTGGGTAATGGCATTCTAGATAAAGCAAGTTCCAGGAGCTTCACAAGTTCAAATGAATGAAATGCAAATAATTGAGTTATATGGAAGGGAGATATACAATGGATAAGATTAAGATGACAACTCCATTAGTGGAGATGGATGGAGACGAGATGACCAGAATTCTCTGGAAGATGATTAAGGATGAGCTTCTGCTTCCTTTTATTGATTTAAAGACAGAGTATTATGATCTTGGTCTTGAATACAGAGATGAGACAAATGACCAGGTTACAGTAGATTCTGCATTGGCAGCTAAGAAGTATGGGGTAGCGGTTAAATGTGCTACCATTACTCCAAATGCAGCCCGTGTAAAAGAATATAATTTAAAAGAAATGTACAAGAGTCCTAACGGAACCATTCGTGCAATCTTAGATGGTACAGTATTTCGTGCGCCAATCGTAGTAAAGGGAATCGAGCCTACTGTAAAGACATGGAAGAAGCCAATCACGATCGCAAGACATGCTTATGGAGATGTTTATAAAGCTTCTGAGATGAAGATTCCTGGGAAAGGTAAGGCAGAGATTGTATACACTGCAGAAGACGGAACGGAAACAAGAGAGCTGATTCATGAATTTGATGGTCCTGGTATCGTACAGGGAATGCATAACCTGAATGGTTCTATCGACAGTTTTGCGAGATCTTGTTTTAATTATGCATTAGAAACCCATCAGGATTTATGGTTTGCGACAAAGGATACAATTTCTAAGAAGTACGACCATACATTTAAGGATATCTTCCAGGATATTTACGATGCGGATTATAAAGAGAAGTTCGAGGAAGCCGGTATCGAATATTTCTATACATTAATTGATGATGCGGTTGCCAGAGTTATCCGTTCTGAAGGTGGATATATCTGGGCTTGTAAGAACTACGATGGAGACGTAATGAGTGATATGGTTGCGACTGCATTTGGTTCTCTTGCAATGATGACTTCCGTACTTGTTGCACCAGACGGAACAACAGAATACGAGGCAGCACACGGTACAGTACAGAGACATTATTACAAACATTTAAAAGGTGAAGAAACTTCTACAAACTCTGTTGCAACTATTTTTGCATGGTCAGGAGCTCTTAGAAAGCGTGGTAAGTTAGACGGAATTGATGAGTTAGTGACATTTGCAGATAAGTTAGAAAAAGCAACGATTGATACAATTGAGAGCGGAACAATGACAAAAGACTTAGCATTAATCACAACTTTAGAAAATGTAAATACAGTAAACAGCGAAGACTTTATTAAAGCAATCCGCGCTACTTTAGAGAACCTTTTAAATGCCTAAGGGTGTTTGAAAAATTATTTCCACAAATTGTAACGCATATCTGCAGAAAGCATTTTTCAAACAAGCTCGAGTAGAAAAGGTATTGTAATTTACGGAAAAATAAGTTATATATAGTAAGATACATTTCGCACATGATTTATTGCATGAGTTACGGATAGATTTATATGTAATCCGTTTGGTGATTTGTAATCCAATATAATAAAAACCATGGTATCCTGAATTGATATAGAATGTAACAATGAAGAATACCGTGGTTTTATGTTGTAAATAAATAACAAAGAGAAAATAGTAGAAAAGAGGTAGACTATGGATTTTCAGCCTGTAAAGGCAAGTGATAAAGAGATTATTGATAAATATATGAAAAAGGCAAATTCTCGAAGCTGCGATATGTCTTTTGCCGCAGTATATCTGTGGAAAGACTTTTATTTATTAGAGTATACAGTGTGTGAAGATATGCTGATTTTCCGTACAACAGAAGATGGCAGCAGTTACAGCTTTCCGATAGGGGATGCCAGCCCGGAAAAGGCTTTGCTTGCATTAGAGGCACATTGTAAGGAAAATGAAGAGCCCTTAAAGCTGCATTGTGTATACAGAGAGAATGAGGCATGGCTTGAAGAACACATGCCAGGAAAGTTTGAAATCGAATTTGACAGGGATAGTGCAGACTATATTTATGAATGTGAGAAGCTGATTGGGTTAAAAGGAAAGAAATTTCATGGAAAAAAGAACCATGTTAATAAATTTATAAAGACTTATGACTGGGCTTATGAAAAAATAACTGATGATAATATTAATGATTGTCTTGCAATGTTATATAAATGGAAAGAAATAAACTGTGAGCCAGGAAATATAGAAAAACATGCGGAAGCCTGTGTTTCTGAGAATGCATTAAGAGAAAGAAAATTCCTTGGGTTAAAGGGAGGATTGATTCGTGCAGATGGAGAAGTGGTTGCTTTTGCAGTTGGGGAGCAGATTAATGAAGATACACTGGTTGTTCACATTGAAAAGGCATTTTCTGAGGTGCCGGGAGCATATGCGATTATTAACCAGCAGTTTTTGGTCCATGAAGCGGATGGGCTGAAGTATGTGAACAGAGAAGATGATGTAGGAGAGCCAGGACTTAGAAAGGCAAAATTATCCTATCATCCGGAATTTCTTGTAGAAAAAGGTTTTGCAAGATTAGAGCGTGTTTGAAAAATCATTCCTACAATCTGCACGCCCCAATTTGCGGTATATTTTGCCTTCATTCAGTTGACGTAGCCCGCTACGCCGCCCTCATTCAGGCGAAATCTCCCGCAAATTGTAACGCACATCTTGCAGAAAGCATTTTTCAAACACGCTCTAGTTTAAAAATATTGATAATTGTTTTGAAAATAGAAAGAAATCTGAATATTAACTGGATGGTAAGGCGTATTTGAAAAACTGCCCCGGCAATTTGTAAGATACAGTTTGTAGAAGGGGTTTTCTAAAATGAAAAGGAATAAAAATTCAAAAGAGTTCCCTTGACAGGAAAAGAATAAAAAGGTATATTAAAAAAAATTAACTGGCAAGGGCGCTGGTCACAACGAAGGAGGTCATTATGAGACATTTAATAGATCCGATGGATTTATCTGTAGAAGAAATTAATCATTTATTAGATTTAGCTGACGATATTATTCTTCATAAGGAGAAGTATCAGGAAGTTTGTAAGCATAAGAAATTAGCGACTTTATTTTTTGAACCAAGTACAAGAACCCGACTTAGTTTTGAAGCTGCCATGATGGAGCTTGGTGGTAATGTACTTGGTTTTTCTTCTGCCAATTCCTCTTCTGCCTCAAAGGGAGAGAGTGTTTCTGATACAGTAAGAGTTGTATCGGGTTATGCGGATATCATTGCAATGCGTCATCCAAAGGAAGGTGCACCATACGCGGCAGCAAGAAAACTTTCTGTACCAATTATTAATGCAGGTGATGGTGGACATAACCATCCAACACAGACTCTGACAGACCTTATGACAATCCGAAGAGAAAAGGGAAAACTTGATAATCTGACAATTGGTATGTGTGGAGACTTAAAGTTTGGTCGTACAGTGCATTCTTTGATTAAAGCGATGTCCCGTTATGAGAATATTAATTTTATTATGATTTCTCCAGAAGAGTTACGTCTTCCAGATTATATTATCAAAGATGTTTTTGAAAAGAAAAATATCAAGTACAAAGAAGTACGCACAATGGAAGAAGTTATGCCAGAGTTAGATATTCTTTACATGACAAGAGTTCAGAAAGAAAGATTCTTTAATGAGGCAGACTATATCCGCTTAAAAGATAGCTTTATCTTAGATGAGCGTAAGTTATTAGATGCGAAAGAAGACCTTTGCATTATGCATCCACTGCCACGAGTAAATGAGATTTCAACAAAGGTAGATGATGACCCACGTGCATGTTACTTCAAGCAGGCACTGTATGGTAAGTATGTAAGAATGGCATTAATCATGACTTTATTGGGGGTAAGCGCAGATGAAAATAGATAGTATTCAGAGTGGAATTGTTCTTGACCATATTAAAGCAGGAAAGAGTATGCAGATTTACAAATATCTTGGTTTGGATGATCTTGACTGCAGCGTAGCAATCATTAAGAATGCTTCCAGTAACAAAATGGGAAAGAAAGATATTATCAAAATCGCAGATAACATGGATTTAAATCTTGATGTTTTAGGATATATTGATCCGGATATCACAGTGTGCTACATAAGAGATGGCAAGATTGTTGAGAAGAAACATCTTGAATTACCAGAGAAGATCGTGAATATTGTTCACTGCAAAAATCCAAGATGTATCACTTCTGTAGAACAGGATTTAGATCAGGTATTTAAATTGACAGACAGAGAAAACAGAGTATACCGTTGTGCATACTGCGAATCGAAAAAAAGTGAATATTAATTCTTAAGGTTCTAAATGGGAGGTCACGCATGAATGTGTGGCCTCTCTTGCATATTGTGACGATTTGGTGTACAATTATTCTACTTTTATTTTATTATATCTTATGAGAAGCGTGGTGAGAAAGTAATGGAGGCCCAGAAACAAAAGTTAAAACGAACACAAAAAGAAATCAGTAAGCCGGAAGATTTCACCGATCCGGAAGTCTTATATGAGAAGTTGATAAATACCATTCGGGAATACCATCCATCTACCGACCTCTCTATGGTGGAAAAGGCATATAAACTTGCCAGAGATGCACACAAGGACCAGAAGAGGAAGTCGGGAGAGCCATATATCATTCATCCACTCTGCGTAGCAATCATTCTTGCAGAGTTAGAGCTTGATAAGGAGACAATCGTAGCTGGAATTCTTCATGATGTAGTAGAAGATACTACGGCAACTCTTGAAGATTTATCCAGAGAATTTAACGATGAAGTTGCTCTGTTAGTTGATGGTGTAACAAAACTGGGACAATTATCTTATTCTCACGACAAGATGGATCTGCAAGCGGAGAATTTAAGGAAAATGTTCCTTGCAATGGCAAAGGATATCCGTGTTATCCTGATTAAACTGGCAGACCGTCTGCATAATATGCGTACTCTGCAGTATATGAGACCGGAGAAGCAAAAGGAAAAAGCCAGAGAGACGATGGACATTTATGCTCCAATCGCTCACAGACTTGGTATTTCCAAAATAAAGACAGAGCTGGATGACCTGTCTTTAAAATATCTGCAGCCGGAAGTTTACAAAGACTTGGAGGAAAAGCTCCAGACAAATAAGGAAGGCAGAGAGAACTTTATTCAGTCGATTATTGATGAAGTCAGCAAGCATATTGAGAAAGCGGGAATCCGGGCAGAGATTGACGGAAGAGTGAAGCATTTATTCAGCATTTATAAAAAGATGCGTAATCAAAATAAGACACTCGACCAGATTTATGATATTTTCGCAGTAAGAATCAAGGTAGACACAGTAAAGGACTGCTATGCTGCGTTAGGTGTCATTCACGAGATGTATAAGCCGATTCCGGGAAGATTTAAGGATTATATCGCGATGCCAAAGCAGAACATGTATCAGTCCTTGCATACAACGCTGATTGGTTCTTCTGGAACACCTTTTGAGATTCAGATTCGTACCTTTGAGATGCATCGTACCGCCGAATATGGTATCGCGGCGCACTGGAAGTACAAAGAAGGCGGCGGCAACATTAATAAAGAAGAAGAGAAGTTAAGCTGGCTTCGCCAGATTCTTGAGTGGCAGCAGGATATGTCGGATAACAAAGAGTTTTTAACGATGTTAAAGACCGACCTGGATTTATTTACAGAGCAGGTATACTGCTTTACTCCACAGGGAGATGTTAAGACGTTGCCGGCAGGCTCCACACCGATTGATTTTGCTTATATGATCCATACAGCAGTCGGCAATAAGATGGTTGGTGCCAGAGTCAACGGCCGTCAGGTGCCGATTGATTATAAGCTGCAGAATGGTGACCGCGTTACAATCGTTACTTCCCAGAATTCAAATGGCCCAAGCCGTGACTGGCTGTCTATCGTAAAGAGTTCTCAGGCGAAGACGAAGATTAATCAGTGGTTTAAGACGCAGTTTAAAGAGGAGAATATCTCAAAGGGTAAGGAATTACTTGACCGTTACTGTAAGGCTAAGGGGCTTGTGATGTCTAAGTATATGAAGCCAGAATACCAGAAAAAATGTATGCACAAGTATGGACTGAAAAACTGGGATTCCATTCTGGCAGCAATCGGACATGGCGGATTAAAGGAAGGCCAGGTTATTAATAAACTTGTCGAGGAATATGACAAAGAGAATCGGAAAAATCTGACAGACCAGGATGCACTCAATGAAATTGAGGAAAAGAATAAAACAAAAGCTGTCGAGAAAGCACGAAGCAAGTCAGGAATTACTGTAAGAGGAATCCATGATGTTTCGGTACGCTTTTCTAAATGCTGTAGTCCGGTTCCAGGAGATGAGATTATTGGTTTTGTCACAAGAGGAAGAGGCATTTCTATTCACAGAACAGACTGCGTGAATATTTTAAGTATGCCGGAGGGCGACAGAGCAAGACTCATTGACGCAGAATGGGAAGAAGAAGCAGTAGAAAAAGGTGGCGAACTCTACATGACAGAAATCTGTCTGTATGCACATAACCGTACCGGAATTTTACTGGATATTTCTAAAGTATTTATGGAACTGAAAGTAGATATCAAATCTGTGTCAACGAGAACAAGTAAACAGGGGTTAGCAACGATCGTACTTTCTTTCGAAATTGGAGGAATCGACGATTTAAATCATATTATTAAAAAACTTCGAAACATTGAAAGTGTTATCGATATAGAAAGAAGTGCTGGTTAACCAGCGGAGGTATTTATTTATGGGACAGTTAAAAATCGTTTGTGCACAGTTAGGACCAATTGATACAAACACGTATATTCTAATGGATGATGAGATTAAAGAAGCAATTATCATTGACCCGGCAGGAAGCCCGGAAGAACTGATTAAGTTTTTGGAAGATGAAGGTTATTCTTTAGATGGGGTTCTTCTTACGCATGGACACCATGATCATATTGGAGCGTTAGAAGGATTAAGAGAACATTATGATCCGTGGAAGCTGCGCGTATATGCAGCAAAACCGGAACAGGAAGTTCTTATGGTAAAAGATTATAATTTAAGCACGATGTTTGGAGAAGGCTATACAACACATGCCAATATGATGATTGATGACAAACAGATTTTTGAGGTAACCTCAAAACATAAGTGCCAGTGTTTGTATACACCGGGACATACACTTGGAAGCTGCTGTTACTATTTTGCAGAAGAAGGCTGGCTTTTCTCTGGTGATACTCTTTTTGCAGGAAGTGTTGGAAGAAGTGATTTTCCTACCGGAGATGCACAGGCGCTTTTAAAATCTCTTAATCATGTAGTGATGAGACTGCCAGATGAAGTAATCGTATATCCGGGACATGGCCCATCTACTACAATCGGAGAAGAGAGAGAAACAAATCCATTTGTAGAAAGATAGAAGGAAAATGATTTATTTAATACAGAATGACCGTGAATATGATTATGATGTGCGCGCAATCGCATTGGCATTTTATGAGCGGACAAAGATTGTAGAAGTTACAAAAGAAGAATTTGAAGAGCAGGAATGGGAGAAGGATGACCTTCTCCTCACGCTTGTTTATACAAAAAAACGTATTCAGGGCTGGTTAAAAGGTAAAGTAGGAATAGAAGGAACAGAAGAAAGAGCAGTTTCGGAGGAAGTAGTCTGTGACTATGAAAATCACAAAGGCAGCCGTAATGCTGTATGCCGCTTTTTATACCGTTTGTTTGAAAAGTATACTGGAAGAAGTCTGCCATGGGGGATGCTTACAGGAATCCGTCCGACGAAGATTATTATGAAGTGGATGGAGGAAGAAAAAGATTCGGCAAAGCTTGAACAGCGTTTTCGGGAAACGTATCTGGCTGACCCGCAAAAAGCGAACCTTTGCCGCAGAGTGGCGCAGAGGGAAAAAGTATTATTAGAGTCACGACCATTTGAGAAAGAGTATAGCCTGTATATTGGAATTCCATTCTGTCCGACAACCTGCCTGTATTGTTCCTTTACTTCATTTCCAGTCTCTCGTTTTGGAGACAGGATGAGGGCATATTTAGATGCTTTATATAAGGAACTTGCCTTTGTGGCAAAACATCATAGAGATAAAAAGCTCACCACGATTTATATTGGTGGTGGAACACCGACTGCTTTAGATGAAGAATGCCTGTCAAAGTTAATGAACATGATTCATGAACTTTTCCCAGTAGAAGAAAGTGAAGAATTTACGGTAGAGTCCGGCAGACCGGATAGTATCACAAAAGAAAAGTTCCGTATTTTAAAAGAAGCGGGTGTTACAAGGATTTCTATTAATCCACAGACGATGCATCAGGAGACTCTTGATTTGATTGGCAGGGCACATACTGTAGAACAGACCAAAGAAGCATTTTTACTTGCAAGGGAATGTGGATTTGATAATATTAATATGGATATTATTACAGGACTTCCCGGAGAAAGCCTTTCCTATGTTCATGAAACTTTAGATGAGATATTTAAACTTCGTCCGGAAAGTCTGACAGTACATTCTTTAGCGATAAAAAGAGCAGCACATCTGAATATCGAGATGGAAAAATACCAGGGTATGGTGAAGGGAAGCACCAATGAGATGCTTCGACTTGTTGATGAATATGCCAGCAATATGGGAATGGAAGCATACTATATGTATCGCCAGAAAAATATTCCAGGTAACCTTGAGAATATCGGATATTGTGTTCCAGACAAAGAATGTTTATATAATATCTTGATTATGGAGGAAAAACAGGATATTATTTCCTGTGGGGCAGGAGCTAGCAGCAAATATGTATTTGAGCAGGGCAGAATTGAAAGAACAGAGAATGTGAAAAATCTGGATCATTATATTAACCGAATTGATGAGATGATTGACCGAAAGAGGAAATATCTCTAGTGTACTGACTCATTGACGAAATGTGAATGAGACAGCATACTAAATTAAAAGAGGAAATACTATGGCATTTGATTATGATGGGACGCATGATTTAGAGACTTCGCTGCAGGATTCTTTTGGAGAGGCGATTCTTCATGGGGTTGTTGTCAGTAATCTGGCATCATTTGTGGCCAGAGAGATGGCACTTTCAGAAGAACAGTGCCATAATCTTGCGATAGCGGGAATGCTGCATGATATAGGCAAATTGCGTCTTCGTTCTTATGTATATGAGGAAAAAGAGGCAAAACTGAATATAGATGAACTTAGATATGTAAGACTGCATCCTTCTTTAGGTTATGCCATTTTAAAAGAACATGGTTATACAAAGGAGATTTTGACAGCGGTATTATATCATCATGAAAATGCAGATGGGAGCGGTTATCCCAATAACCTGAAAGGGGAGGAGATACCATTAGGAGCCCGCATACTTCGTGTATGTGATGCGTTTGGTGCGCTAATTGCCAATCGCCCTTATAGAAGTGCGTTCGACATTGAAACTGCAATATCTATTATGATTGAAGAAGTGAAAAACTTTGATATGAGAGTTTTTTTAACTTTTCAAAAAGTAACTCAGTCAGAAGATATGAAAAATATGCTGACAAGACTGGGGATATCTTAATATATTATTTTACTATTTTAGGAGGAAAATAAAATGGCTGAATCCATGAAAGGATTGAAACGATCCCATAGATGTACAGAAGTTTCCAACGAGAATATCGGGGAAACTGTCACCCTGATGGGATGGGTACAGAAAAGAAGAAATCTGGGAAGTCTGATTTTTGTTGACTTACGTGACAGAAGCGGCTTAATCCAGTTATATTTTGATGAGGAGACAATCGGTGAAGAAGGTTTTAAAAAAGCTGCCTCTTTAAGAGCTGAATTTGTTATCGCTGTAACCGGAACTGTAGAAAAACGAAGCGGAGCAGTGAATGAAAACCTTGAAACAGGAGACATCGAAGTGAAGGTAGACAGCATTCGTATTTTATCCGAATCTGAGACACCGCCTTTCCCAATTGATGCAGATATCACAGTAAAAGACGAACTGCGTCTGAAATATCGTTTTCTTGATTTAAGACGTCCCAATATCCAGAAAAACCTCATGATGAGAAGCAAGGTGGCAACACTTACAAGACAGTTCCTTGCTAATGAAGGGTTCTTAGAGATTGAGACACCTATGCTTACAAGAAGTACACCAGAGGGAGCAAGAGATTATCTTGTACCAAGTCGTGTACATCCAGGAAGTTTCTACGCTCTGCCACAGTCACCACAGCTCTTTAAACAGCTTTTAATGTGCTCTGGCTATGACCGTTACTTCCAGCTTGCAAGATGTTTCCGTGATGAGGATTTACGAGCAGACCGTCAGCCGGAATTTACACAGATTGATATGGAGTTATCTTTTGTAGATGTAGATGATGTTATTGATGTAAATGAAAGACTGCTTGCATATTTATTTAAGTTATGTCTGAATGAAGAAGTATCTTTACCAATTCAGCGTATGACATGGCAGGATGCTATGGACTACTATGGTTCTGATAAACCAGATCTTCGTTTTGACATGAAGATTCAGGATGTATCTGAACTTGTAAAAGACTGTGGATTTGGTGTATTTACAGGAGCAATAGAAAATGGCGGTATGGTTCGTGGGCTTTGTGCCAAAGGACTTGGTGATGTTTCCAGCAAAAAGATGAAACACATCGAAAAAACAGCAAAAGATTATGGTGCAAAAGGATTAGCTTATATTCAGCTTAAATCCGATGGAACTGTAAAATGTCCATTTTCTAAATTCATGTCTGAGGAAGAACTTCAGGCTCTGATTCAGGCTATGGGTGGAGAAACAGGAGACTTATTAGTATTTGCAGCGGATAAGTTTAAAGTTGTTTGCGATGTACTTGGTGCGCTCCGTCTTAAATTTGCAGAAGAACTGAATCTTCTTGATAAATCTGAATATCGCTTTGTATGGATCACAGAATTCCCATTACTTGAGTGGTCTGAGGAAGAGAACCGTTACACAGCAATGCACCATCCATTCACTATGCCTATGGAAGAAGATTTAGATATGATTGACTCTGAACCGGGCAAAGTGCGTGCAAAAGCTTATGACATCGTTTTAAATGGTACAGAAATCGGTGGAGGTAGTGTCAGAATCCACCAGAACGACATTCAGGAGAAAATGTTCGAATGTCTTGGTATTTCCAAAGAACAGGCACAGGAGAAGTTTGGCTTCCTCTTAGAAGCGTTCAAATACGGTGTACCACCACACGCAGGGCTTGCATATGGTCTTGACCGCCTTGTAATGCTTATGACTAAGGAAGATACTATTAGAGACGTTATTGCATTCCCTAAAGTAAAAGATGCTTCCTGCCTGCTTACAGATGCTCCGAATACGGTGGATGATAAACAGTTAGAAGAACTCTGCTTGGAAATCGAGATTCCGGAGAAGGAATAATAATTTGCTGAAGGCAAGACAGACGCCCTCAGAAAGATAAAGGAGCCCTATTTGTGACTTTAGTTGCTGCAGGTAGAATGTTCGCTTAAAGCGTTTGCATCCAACCCGCAGTGATAGAGTCATAAATATAAGGTATCTGCCCACTTTGGGAGCGTCCCCTTTGCCTGCGGAAATTATTATTAAAAAGTGCTTGACGTAATGGCTTGCTTGTGATAATATAATATCCGTTGCACATGAGAAACACATTTTTGAAAAGAAAATGTAACTGATTTGAAAAGAAAATTAAAAACTTCTTGACAGATTAGAAATCGTGTGTTAATATATAAAAGTTCGCATCGCAAAAAAAGCAAAAATCTTCGAAAAAAGATGAAAAAGTTTTTTAAAAAAATTCTTGACAAGAATGAAGTGATGTGATAAAATATAAAAGCTTTCGCAAAAAAAAG
>OIEG01000758.1_pt1 | contig 12867 bp, 11 predicted proteins | sample 1581751 | NCBI WGS metagenome assembly OIEG01 (sample SAMN01760950, study PRJEB22395) | human gut metagenome | reverse complement strand
GGCCCTCCGCACCGTGGGTCTGCAGCTGCTCGTTCAGTTCCTGCAGCAGCCCCCGCACGGTTTTTGTGCTCAGGCTCATCTTTTGCGCGAATTCATCCACCGTTTTATATTCGTCCTGCGATATCAGGCTTAAAAGCGTTGTGAGCCGCTCGCCCAGCATTTTATCGTTTCTCCTTTCGTTTCAGATTCTCACGTTTTCCTGTGGCTTTACTGTACCATATTCTATCCGAAAACTCCAGAACCTCTATTTCCAGCTTGTAAAAGAAAAACATTTCTCGAAATCGGAAACAATCTGCGTTTTTCACAATTTCCATTTTCTGCGATTGTGCATTCTATCCATATCTCTTTTCTGAAAACAAATCAAGCCCTCCGGCTTCCGTTACAGAGGCCAAAGGGCTTGATTTATTTTCAGGCTGTCAATTTTTCTTTTGCGCCGTTACGGCAGCCAGGGGTACAGCCGGACGGTGTAGGTCTTTGCTTCCCCCGGCTGCAGCTGTACCAGCCCCACACCGGAGTTCAGGGCGTTCACCGCACCGCTCATGGGCTCTATGCAGATAAAATCCTGCGTGCCGTCGCCATTCCACAGCACCCACTGATTGAAGGGCTCCGCCGCGTTCATGCAAAGGCCACCGATTCGGGCGGTTCTTCTCGTAATTCCCTGCGCCAATGTTTTTCAGCCAATCGCTTAGCTTCGGCCAGTAACGAGATCTATCAATATCAGTATCCATATACATAAAATGCAGCAAATACCACAGTTCTACGCACTGGTTCGACCATACAGCATGGTAAATCGTCTCACTTTGTGCATTGTATTCTTCGCACAGCTGTGCTACCATGTCGATATTTTCTGCCGGAAAATCATCTGTGTCATAGACAATCCAGACGTGCTTAAACACAATGCCGTTATTCTGAACGTATTGACGAGCTTTCATCAACAAATTCACCGTATTGTCGCCAATGCCCTCTACCTTTAGCTGGATTCTATCACGGTACTTAGCATTGATGATTTTCTGAATTGCGCCAAAATACTGCGGCTCGGTTTCTGTACCTTCAGATGCAATCAAGTGGTATTCCGGCTGAATCATCCTCGCTTTATCACGGCGATTCTTCATCCAGCTTTTTCCAAGGTCACTCTTTTTCGGAGGCTTCAAACTCATGCCCCGTCCCTCCCTGTCAGCATATTGGAAAGGTAGGGATCTGCACCATATCGACCTTCCAGATACTGCTTGTCAAAGGCCGCTGTGCTCTTGACGCGAGTATTGTCCTCCTGCCGGAATTCGTAAAGCGAATAAATCTCGCTCTCATGATTGTCATTCATTGCGGCAAACCAAATTTCATCACGGCGAAAAACAGTGTTTTTCATCGTAGTCAGGTCGTGAGAACTGAATAACAGTTGTGCGCCCTTCTTGTTCAGTTCTTGGTTCTTGAACATCTGAATCACATACCGGAGCAGCTTCGGATGCAGCTTGGCATCCAGTTCGTCCACAACCACTGTGCGGCCTTCCTGCAATGCTACCATCAGAACCGGCAAAGCTGCTATCATCTTCTTGGTTCCATCCGACTCCGCTTCAAATGGAAGTTCATAGACCTTGCCATTGATCGTTCTTTGCGTGAACAGGTGCTTGCTATCCTCATCATAGCGATAGCCAGACAAATCAATGCCTACATCATTCAGTGCATGAATCAGGCTTTCCTTAGTCGTCTCACTCTTGGACACCAGCACAATGTTTTCCGCTCTGGGGTTTGCGTAGCTCTGTGTAATACAGGATTCAAACCAATTCTGCACTTCTGCAATCACAGGGATATTATAGTTAATCGCCAAAAAAGAAAGGTACGGCATCTTCGGATTGACATCCAGATTGATGCTCGCCTTACTGATGCTCGCGCCCAATTCAATCTTCTGACCGTCTCGCTCAAAAATCAGGCCCGTCTTCTTGCCGCCAAGTGTGCGCCACAGCAGAGACTCAAAAACAATTTCTTCCTTGAGAGAAATATAATACTGGTACTCCTTCTCGCCTACACGGAAGAACACCTGAAAAATCGTAGGTTCATTCGCAGAGCTTTCGTCCAGCATAAAAGGCGCCACACTGCTGCCCTGCTGAAAAATCATCGGCTGTCGATTCTTCTCTAACGCATGGATCGGCTTTACGACAAGGTTAATCAGGCAAAAGAATGCCTGAAGCAGATTTGTCTTACCGCCACCATTAGGGCCATAGACCGCGCTGACCGGAAGCAAATCTTCCGCTTTCTCCTGCCGAATCAAGGCATCCTGAAACTCCGGAATTGCCATTGCACGGAAATCAAATGTCGTTTCATCCTTATAAGACTTAAAATTCTGAAAAGAAAATTGGCAAAGCATTCTTTCAACTCCTTCCTGTTATTAGTATACCTCATTTTTAATTTTTATTCCAGCATTTTAGAAAATTTCATTCTTATATAAGTTTTATAGAGCGAAACCGAAGGGTAAAAAGTTTTTATTTATACAAAAAACGGAGCTTCCCGCAGCATTTTATCTGCGCAAAAGTTCCGCCTCATGGTCGCTTATGATTATCTTTTAGTAGAACTGAATTTCGGCGCTGCTTTCCTCTGCAATCTGAATCACTTCATCCACGCATTGGCCCGCTTCTTCCTCTGTATCGGGGTCGTATGCGTAAATATCATTCATCTGCGAACCAAACGCCGCACCGTCTGCAATTATCAGAACCTTCTCGGATTTCATTGGGAAGATCTTCTGTTTGATGTTATCTTTGCCTGCCGCAGGGATACAGACAATTTCGTATTTCTCGCCGACTTTTGTAAACAGCTGATGGTATCACCTCGCAGATGTGAGTCACTTGTTATTATTGTACCTTCTGTTTGCTCACAAAACAAGATACAAAATGCCCGCTGGCTCTTGATAAAGAAAACCAGACCTGTCTGATCGGACGAAAACCACCCCAAATGTCGAAACTGGATTTATTGCGGTCTGTAATGATTTTTTTATTCGGCATAATGAATTTGAAGGGCGGAGATCGAAAATACGCTGCCTTTGATTAAATCGCCCTATAAGAAATCCCAAAAAGCAGTTTATTATCATTCTATTAGATTTCGATCTATGGATAACAGTGTCATAAATCACCAGATAGAATGCTATGCGTTTTTATAGTAGTTGTTCCTCCCGATCAATTTCTATTTGATTCATAACATCCTGATAAATCACAAAAAGAGGTGTTTTTTATGACAATGGCAAAGAAGCTCCCACTTTTAGCACCTTCCATTCATACATTTGAAGTGAATGGAACGTATACCGATTGCGAAGCGAAGCGCACTGTATTTATGGCAATTCAAAAAATGGTATCCGCCGAAAAATACTATCGGGTTCCGTATCATGGCTCCTCGAAAAAAGGCTACTCTTATAAAAGAAAAGATGGCGGTTTGACCATCACACTGGCAGAATACCCAGATTTCAGGAAGAGATACATAACGTTATCTGGTGTGAACTTCGCTCGGATCGCAGGTGATCCATCTCGTTTAAGCTTAACAGATTTATCGCCAGAAGGTTTGGCCATGCAAGAGCAGGCATTTCTGGATGAATTGGAGCAGCTTGGACTCCTTGAAATTGAGGATTCTGTTAAATGGAAAATGCACCGGTTGGATATTACACAAGACTTCTATGTGAAATGCGATCCCTCGCTGATGGTAAAAATCATTCGTTATGCAGGAAGCGTTGACCCGTACAGGAAAGGTCGCGCACTGCACTATAACCAGCACAATGAGATCCGAAGCTGTAAATTTGAAAAAACGTGGTACGATTTTGCACTCTATGACAAGCATCAGCAGCTCTTGAATTGCAAAAAGGAGAGCTATCCGATTTCTCCGGATGATCTGGAACGCTCAAAAAATCTGGTTCGATATGAAATTCAATTAAAGCGCCCCAGTCTGAAAGAATTTGAGCACGATAAATTGGAATCGAAATCTTCAAAGTTCCGGTTTGAAAATCATGTGCTGTTTCATTATTTTGACAAAATCAGCGATGATATTCCACTCTTTCTATATCGGTATGCCGTCGATTATTTTGGCAAGCATTCGTGGTATAACGTTCCAACTGCCTTGAAAGCCGTACAAATGAGCAATCTTGATGACGATACCAAAGAACTTGTCAGTGCGTATATCGAAGCGCAGGATGAGCCGGAACTGACCGATAAGATACATCATAAAAAGAAAATCGCAAAGGCTTTGGAAAAATTAGAGATTAACGATGTAATTATCCCTTGCCGCATCCTGAACGATCGTCAATGCGGCAGATTTCCATGTCCGCCCTTATGCACAAGGGTACAAGGGCTTTGAGCGAACAAAAAATGATCCGTGCAAAACGGAACGAAAATTCACCAGAATCACAAGAATGGAGTTGATTTTCAATGCTTGATAACTATCCTGATGTCCTGAGCTTCCGACAGGTCATGGAAATTACGCATGTTGGCAGAAATCTACTGCTTCGTCTTCTGAACAGCGGCGAAATTCCCGCCTTCAAGATGGGAAAACTCTGGAAGGTTTACAAGCAAGACCTGATCCAGTATGTGAGCCAATGTCAGTGAGCCGTATCTTTCGTTTGGGGCAAAAAGAATCCCGTTGGACTCCGCAACAGGAATCCAGCGGGATTCGATTCTATCGATTTTTAATGCGCTCGTCTCAAATTTCAAGAAGAATTTTGCGCTCTGTACTTTTACCAAATCTGTATTTCAGCACCGTTCTCTTCCGCAATTTGGATCACATCATCCACGCACAGGGCTGCTTCTTCCTCTGTAGCGGGGTCGTATGCGTAATATACGTCATAGAGCGCCGGTGCCGGAGCTAGCTCATTGTTATAATCCACCACCTCGTCATAAAATACCATATACTCCGTAAAACGCTCCCACGCAACCTGATTGCTATACTTTCCGCTGTACTCATATACGTCCGTATACAATGCGTTCAGCCATGCAGTATCAAAATCACTCCCATAGCTGAGATAGTATTCTTTTACGTTTTCTGGCATTTCTTCGATTTCATAGTGGTTCACGTCCACAGAGATCTCGCCAGAAAGTTCCGAATAGGTATCCATTCCATTCGTGCTAACAACTTTACGGTCTGATCTGGTAGCCGTCTGGGCAGAATTGTCGGAATCCGTGTCCTCTGTGTAGGTTTCGCTCTCAGGTTCTGCCATGCTGACGCTGGAAGATGAATCGGCAAGGGCATCACTCAGCGCATTTTCCAGCTCATCGAGACTGCCCTCCAGCGCATTGCTGCCGGCAATTCCATGATCGTTGCAATAGCTGTTACTGATTTCGGAAAGCGCAGTGTTCTGCATTAACAGATTCATCGTTTCGCCGTCCATGGTCATCCGGTCGATTTCAAAAGATCCGTCATCATTCAACTTGAAATAGATGCCAACTGTAGCTTTTTCTCCCGTTTGTGTGCTGACGCACTCACCGCTATAGTGGACAAAAGTCACTCCGTCCTGTTCATAGTTTTCCCACGTTCCGTTTGCAAAGAAATCGTCCAACACCTCACCAACCGTTGCCCCTGCTGGGAAAGTACTCAAATATCCGTCCGAAACTCCTTTGGAGCGGGCATTGTCTGAGTAAAGCACAGGATATAACATATATACCGCAAACGCGACAAACACCGCCGTAATCGCCAGCTCAATCAACAACGGCATCTTGTGTGCGCCGAACAGCTTCCGGACTGCTGCCTTTTCTTCTTCCACCTGCTCCGCAGAAATTTTTTCAGGGTACAGGATGGCGATCACCTGCGACAGCAGAACGCTGCTGAAAACTGCATACAGATATTCCTTCTTACTGCTTTTGGACGGTTTGGTCAGGATGGTCATTTTCAGACCATCGGCTGTGTTTTTCAGCTGATAGGTACCACGCTTTTTGCTGTAAAAGGTCATGGCATCCGCAGTATCCGTAACCTGTTCAACGTCCGGGTTGGTAAATCCGCGGCGGATGCGATCTACGGCTTCTTCCCAGCTCATTCCTTCCGGCAAGGGCAGATGGCCTCTGTCATGCTCCGGGCCGTATACTTTTTTGTAGACATCATCCCGGAAGCCGAAGTAGATCACTGCGGCGATCAGAAGCCCCAAAAGGACCGACACCGCTCCGGCACCGGTTGCAACACCTGTCACCACGCCCAAAACGAACCCCAGCAGCAGCCAGATCTTTAAGGCATCCAGCGCAATGCTTCTGCGGGCAGATGCGGTAAACAGCGGATGAAAGCCGCTCAGATTTTTGGATTTTCCTTTGGCTTTTTTAGCCTCTACACTGCCATCATAGATTTCAAATCGTTCTTTCATGGTTTTTCCTCCCATCTCAATGGATGTGTAACCTTTTCCGTTCGGAATGATTCAATTGAATCATTTTGATGCTTTTATTATAAAGCGTTGATTGGACACCAATATTGTCCATCCGGCAAACTTCCATTGGGATTTTTCTATATAGCCTTGCACAGAAAAACCGCCCCGGCTTCCTGTATCGGAAACCGAGGCGGTTCGTTTACTTTATGGGTGCTTTTTCAGGCGCTCAACACCTACCAACTAGCGTTCAGTTTTTTGAAGTTTTAGTCATATCTGTATTTAGAGGACTTTCCGTACACCTTCCGGAGCGACTTTTTCAGGCTGACCACCGTTTCTTTGATGATCTTTGCCTCATCGGCAGAGCAATCTGCAAGCTGTTCGGTCATCCAGCTGTCGAACACCGGCTTTGCTTTTTTGATTTCGATGCACAGCAGCTCGTCCGCCGAGCAGTCCAGTGCGTTGATAATGTCGATCAGCGTTTTCAGGCTGGGCACGGAGTTGCCTGTTTCGATATGACTGATATGCGTGACCACCACGCCGACCTCATTGGCCAGTTGTTCCTGCGTCATGCCCTTTGCAAGGCGGCAGGCACGGATGCGTTTTCCGATGTCGGCGTAGTCCACCATAGTACAAGTACCCTCCGTTCAGTGAAATGATACTTGTATTGTATGTGCAATCGACCAGGATTGTAATAACTTGAAAATGCAATAGACTTACAAGAGCATATTCTTGGAATCTTCAATACAAACTTTCAGCAAATTCATCCAAGCCTTTCCCTGTAGATGTCACTTCGTCACTTTCGTGATCCCAATAGACGATTTTCTTTCGGTCCAACTGATAGCAAATGTAGTTGCCGAAGGGATCAATCGCAAAAGGTAATAGATTTTTGTCTTTTATTGCTTCCAGTGCGGGGTACACTGTGTCTGCTTCCGTTTCTGTTTTATCAAATGACAGTACCGCACCAAACACACGCTCTGTTGAACCCACCATGAAGTGATAAAGCGACGGTGTTGCCGCATTGTGTTCCGTCACAAAGCTTTTCAGTTCTTCTGGAATGTGGATTCCTCTTAGTGTTTCTACCTCTTCAAAAGCCTGCAAATCCTTCAATTCAATCTTATATTTCCAAATCATTTCCATCATATTCTCCTTATCTGCAATCTGAACCGCCACCCCAGATGCTTCTCCCACCAGTGTGACGACACATGCTATGTACATTTGAATTCACAAGCTGCATAACACCTGGGTGCTCCGTGTGGTGCCATGTCAGGCCCGAAATTCTTGGTTCTCCATTGCGAATCTGCTCCAGTTGGCGAGGGGTAAATCTTGATTCTAAAGCGGGATTATGTTCCAATTTTTGTCCCAGCATCTGCGTACAGAACGAAAACTGCTGTGCATCCGAAGATTCCCACATTTTTCGAGGTAGCCTTTCCACATCTTTGCTTTCAAACTGTGGAAAAACTCCTTCTACTTTTTCGCCATTCACCTGAATTCGTTCATGCTTATACTCCACATCCGTTCCGGGATATTTCTGTCCTTCATACTGCTCATTGATTGTTTTCAGATGTCTTGTCTCGCCGCCCTCGTTCTTCTTGTTATTTTCAAACGCCGTACTTAACCTTTGTTTTTCTGTTTCTATAGGTTTATCCGTCTCCTGAACTTCTTTGAACATGCTCACACCAACATCTCCTTTTTCCGAAATTCCCGCCACTGCTCCAGATATGTTTTGGGCCAGTCATAGCGTTTGATTTGTTCCAGCAAAATCAGCTCTGCTACATCATTTAGCATTTCCTCATCCAGATCAGCTAGTTCCGTACTTCCAAAGTAGGCAATTTCATCACGCCATTCTTCAATTGATTCTGTACGTGTCAATTCTTCCTCCACCTTAGGTGTACATACTAACTTATAGACCACCGATTGAATATCTTTCTGTCTACAGCGACCATTTTTCTGCAACGCCTTTAGCGCCGCAATTTTCGTTTTAGATGGCATAGAGATTTTCAGCAACAAGTCCTGAAGCTGCCGCAGGTTCAGATCCAGTGGTTCGCCTTTTTCTTTTTTCAGCAAATTCTTCAGTAAGATTGCGGACATCATCTCTGCCTTTCTATCCGTAGCACAAGTTTTATATTGGTATCGCTTTTCCTCTCCTTCAAACTTATTTATTTTGCATAATACTGGCTCTGTCCAATTATTTTGATATATAACTGCCACACCTTTTGGAAGTCGTGCGATCTCATCCAGTTGGTCATCTTTCAAGGCAGCTGCTTTACCTGCCAGCTGACGATCCTGTTCATCCGGAAGACGCATAATAATTTTGGTGTTTGTGTTTCGGATAGCCGAAATATCCACCGCACCGGGTGACTGATCTGCAATAACAAAGCCTTCGCCATAGGTACGCATCTCGGCGATTGCATTTGCAATCATTTCCACGGATTTTCCTGCCACATTGGAACCTTCTTCTGTCTGTTCCATAGAAGTCCGACGCAGAATGTTGTGTGCTTCTTCCAATACTGTAACATGCTTCAGCGGATTGTTCATTTCTGTACAGGAAGTCATTCTATACTCATTGAGTCGCATAATCAGGATGCCCATAATCAAAGACTTTGACTCAAGTGACCCCACTCTGCTCAAATCCACAATGGTATTTTCATCAAAAAGCTGTTCTTCTGGGATTTCATCTGCCGAAAAGATCTGACCATTCAATCCATTTGCCAACGAGCGCACACGGGTTTCCAACGATCCTCTATAATTATTCTTAACCTCTTTGTCGTATGCCGAATGTTCGATCACGTCCACAAGCTCTGTCAACAGATCCTGAAATGTCGGGAACAGATCCTTGTTATACTCATTTTCAGAAGTTTCCAGATTCCACCCGCACACTTCATAGGCCTGAAGCATCGCATTTTTCAGCACTGCCGGCATCGCCGCATACATCGGCCAGCACACACTAAAAATCTCAATCAGCCGGTCAATGTGTTCCAGCACATGAATTTCTTCCGAAAATCGGAATGGATTGATGCGCAGAAGCTCTGTAATTTTCGGATTCGTACCAAATACATGCACATCTTCCCTACCGCCAAACACATTCTTGTATTCGCCTTTAGCTGGTTCGATGACCATGAAATTCACTCCGCCAGCATCAAGCTGCCGCAGCAATTCGTAGACCGTATTACTCTTACCCGAACCTGTAGAGCCAGTAATAAAGGTATGCGCTGTAAGTGCCTGCCGATTCAGGGTCAGTCCTGCCTGTTCTGACTTACCCATATGGTAAATCTTGCCCAGATTTATTTCATCCGCATATTCTGCACTGGCATTTGGCACATTGCGGCCAAACTCCGCATGTTCAATCACCGCCAGTCCATGCACAGACCGCGTAGGAAGCCCAAGGTGTATTGGCAGTTCCTGACCACTGACCAGAGTTGCCGGAGTATAAATCAGACTTTCGGGTGAATCATTCCACAGTTGACGGGCAAACATCGGGTGCATAAATCGCTTGAGATATTCCCGCAATTGTTTTACCTGATCTGGACGCTGCCACACATTGACAGCACCGCTCTCCACCGAAGAGCCTTCGCCTACCATCAGCGCACGGTACGTATTCGCTGCCAGAATCGCAGTAGATGGCACAGACGAAAGGAAATAAGCTGCACAGTTATAGCAGCCATAATCTTCGCTTTCCTTTACACGCTTGAGTTGGCTTTCAATACGCTCCAGCAGCTCTTCCACCGATTTGTTGCACAGTTCAATCTGCTGTGAGCGGCCTATTCCTTTTGTATCGGTCGCTCCATGTGTTTCCTGCTGGCTCGTACTATCCGATTCGCCCTCTGAAACACCCTTGGATGTGCTTTGGGAAGTTCCACTTTGCTCAGTCGTAGAATGGCTCGTTCCTTTTGTCAGACTCAACCCTAGGGATCCTCCAATGTTACGTGCTACACTGTCAAAAGTACTTTTTACTGGTCCCATTCCCATAGCCGTCGTTCCAAGGTTTCCCAGCAATGGTCCAATCGCAGTTCCCACACCTGGAACCAGCGCCGCTACCGCAATACCGCCCACTCCTAAAACAGCTGCTATGCCTCCAGCCACAGGAGAGATTCGTGAAACCGATGCTCCGGTACTATTGGTAACGCCTCCGTTAATACTGCCGTTTATTCCCCTTGTAGCTTGCGTCCCATCTGTTACAGCAGACGACTGACTTGTGCCCTCTGTTGTTGTGGTTGTAATGGTCTTACTGACAGTATGACTTGTACCATTGCATAGGCTTTCCATTACTGATGTGCTTTCGTTTTCCGAATAAGACCACGTACTCTTACGAAATGGTGAAAGACTGCTATATAAATTTTCGTAGCCGCTTCGAATTCCCGCCTGTACTTCTAAAGAGACTGGTTCTGCCAAAAAAAGCGCCGTATAACTCTCACCATCCATAGCGTCCATGAAGCGCTCAATGCCCTGCACAAAGGCCTTGTCCTCTGTTTTCGACTTATCGCGCAGTGCTGCCACACAAGACACCGAGGCCACTGCTTCCTGATACTCACCAAATGCTCCTTCTGCCGGATCATTCAGGAGCTTATCTTCCTCCTTCTGTGAAACTGCGGTCACTTCCGAACCTGGAAAGTTGGAAAGCAAAACCTTTTGTAATGTCTTTCCTGAAACATCCAGTTTTCGATTTTCCATACTTTTCTGAGCAGGATCTTCTCGAACGCCAAGATAGATGTTGGCTCCGCTTCCTGCATCCGGCACATCAATCATCACTGCCAGACTACAGCCCTGAGCCATACTAGAATAGTACACCGTGGAAAGTTTCTGGAACATATCTTCGCCCTTTTTCAGGGTCAGTTCCTTCAGCTGGAATATTCGGATGCACCGGGCAGGATCCTGCACCTCCAACATCTGCTGAGAAAGCTCCACCATGCCATAATTCTGCAATTCTGCAAGATACTTTTTATACACCAGATGATCTGCAAGGGTCAGCTGATTCGTCAGGGTTCCCAGAGAGCGTTGCTCAGATAATTCCTGCTTCTTACGCAGTTCAAGTTCATTTGTCATCCTGTTTTCTTTCTGCTTGTCAGCCTCTAAAAATTTTCCACAGCGCCCCTGCAACAGCCAGTGCCGCACCAGCTGCTGCGACACCGCCCATGCCGCCGCCCTGCATTTTATCAAGTTCCTTCTTGGCATTTTCATTGCCTTGGTCGGCTGCTTTTTTATACCACTTCATAGCTTCCTCATCACTTTGCGTCGAAACTCCAACACCCTTTTGATATAAGAGTCCCAGCTTATACTGTGCACCTGCATTACCCTGTTCTGCAGATTTCTGGTACCATCCCGCTGCTTTTGTCGGATTTTCTTCTACTCCTTCCCCATAGAAATAACAATCTCCGATAAGTTCCTGAGCCTCTGCGTTACCTTGTTCTGCTGCTTTACAGTACCACTCTGCTGCCTTCGCATAATTCTTTTCTACACCAATACCGTTGTAATAGCAAATTCCCAACTCATTCTGTGCTCCTACATCATCTTGTTCCGCTGCTTTTTGATACCACTTTACCGCTTTATCAACGTCTTCTTCCACTCCGTTTCCATTCTTGTAACAAACTCCAAGGTAACATTGTGCTTGTGCATCACCTTGTTCCGCGGCCAATCTATACCATTTTACAGCTTCTTTATAGTCTTCTTTTACACCACGACCATTTTCATAACAAAGCCCCAAATTACGTTGTGCGCTTGCATAGTTTTTCTCTGCCGCCTTCCGGTACCATTTTACGGCTTCCTCATAATTTTTTTCAACACCATAGCCAAAGTGATAGCTCACCCCTAAATTGAACTGTGCTATTTCATGCCCCTGTTCCGCTGCTTTCCTGTACCACTCTGCTGCTTGTTTAGGATTCCTCACTACGCCATTACCATTTGAATAGCATACGCCCAGATTGCACTGCGCCTCCGCATTTCCACGACATGCAGCCTTCTGATACCAATCTGCTGCTTGTGCAAGATTCTTCGATACACCACAACCCAATTCATAGCACACGCCCAACTGGCACTGTGCATCTGCATTTTCTTTCTCAGCGGCTTTGCGATACCACTTTATAGCCTCCTCATCGTTTTCTTCCACGCCTTCTCCATAATAGTAACAATTACCAAGGCTATACTGTGCCTTTGCATCGTCCTGCTCGGCAGCTTTACGATACCATTTTGCAGCTTCCTCACCATTTTCTTCTATACCATAGCCGAAATAGCAGCATCTACCAAGTTCCCACTGCGCATTTGCGTCGCCTTGCTCCGCCGCTTTGCGGTACCATTTTACGGCTTCCTCATCATTTTTTTCCACGCCATTACCATTGTAATAACAGCAAGCAAGATTATATTGGGCATATACGTTTCCTTGTTCTGCCGCTTTTTCATACCATTCCGCAGCCTTAGCAGAATTTTGCTTTATACCTTCGCCGAAGTCATAGCAGCGTCCAAGAAAATTTTGCGCTTCTGCATCATCATGCTCCGCTGCTTTGCTAAACTGATATGCTCCCTTTATGAGAGACAGTGAAAAAACAAACTGTCATCATAAAGGG
>OIEG01000750.1_pt1 | contig 12992 bp, 8 predicted proteins | sample 1581751 | NCBI WGS metagenome assembly OIEG01 (sample SAMN01760950, study PRJEB22395) | human gut metagenome | reverse complement strand
ATGGACCGCTTCGGGGTTTCGGAAGCTTCGGTTGATGCTCGTGAAAACGGGATTCAGCTTTCGGAACATCAGATGCTTCCTGGTTCCGGAGCTCAGGAGTTCTTTAATAATACAGGCGACGGTATGGGCATGCTGGCTCGCTATGTCTACGATATGGATAATGTGCGTCTGCGGGAGCTTTCATTGGGTTATGACCTGCCTTCGAAATGGTTCCGTAACAAGATGCAGGCGACGGTGTCGCTTGTGGGCCGCAACCTTTGGATGCTTTATAACAAAGCTCCGTTCGATCCCGAACAGACCGCTTCGACAAGCACTTATTATCAGGGAATCGACTTTTTCATGCAGCCGAGTGTCCGTACAATCGGTTTCAGCGTGAGACTTCAATTCTAAAACGATAGAATCATCATGAAAAATACTTTATATAGAACCAAAATTGGTTTGGCTTTCGTTACGGCTTCGCTGTTGACAATGGTATCTTGTACGGGCGATTTCGAGCATTTCAATACCGACCCGAATTCCGCACAGCAAATCGACCCGACTACATTGATCACCTCCATGGAGCTGGATGCAATGTATCCCACTACGGGTGAAACGACGGTTCCTGTGAATAATTATCAGACAGGTTGGAACTTGTTGGCAGACCATTATGCCGGTTACATGGCATGTGCCAATCATTGGGAGGGTGGTATCAATCCACTCGTTTATAATTTGACGAATAATTGGCGCAGTACTGTCTTTTCGGTTGCATTTACGCAAGTGATGCCTGCATGGCTTCAACTCAAAGCGGCCTACGATCAGGGATTGGTTGCCGGCGAGGTGATGGCTGTCGGAGATATTCTGAAGGTTGTGACTCTTCACCGGGCCAGCGATATGTATGGTCCCCTGCCTGTACTCCATTTCGGGGAGGCGCGCTCGCCTTATGATGCTCAAGATGTACTTTACGACCATTTTTTCCAGACGCTCAATAATTCGATTTCCGTTTTGGAAGATTTTCTTGCTACAACGCCCGACAGCAAAGCGTTGGTGAAGGTTGATGCCGTTTATGGCGGGGATTTTGCCAAATGGCTGAAATTTGCCCGTTCGCTCAAACTGCGTCTGGCGATGCGTATCCGCTATGTCGAGCCGGACCTGGCCCTTCAATATGCGCAGGAAGCCATTGAGGGCGGGGTCATCACCTCGACGGATGAGAATGCCTTGTTGCAGACTTATCGCCAGATTACGGTCACCAATCCGTTGGAAATGATTTGGAACTCCTACAACGATGCCCGTATGGGAGCTTCGATGGATTCGTATCTGAATGGTTATGAAGATCCGCGCCGCGAGAAGATGTTCCAACCTGCGACCATTACCGGAGGAGGTTTTCATGGTGTGGTTAACGGTTTGGGGTCGACCGAACAGAAATTTTATACCAAGATGTCCGCTCCGAACATTTTCGGTGAGACTCCGATGCGTTGGCTGCTTGCTTCGGAGGTGGCTTTCCTGAAAGCGGAATTCAAACTGCTGAAAGGCGATAAGAGCGGGGCCAAATCCGATTATGAAGAGGGCATTCGTCTGTCGTTTCTCGAGAACGGATTGTCCGCATCTGATGCTGCCGATTATGCGCAGAGTATGAAGACCCCTGCCCGATTCATAGATATGTCGGAAAATCCGACCAAGTATTCAAAGAATGCATTAGGAACCGTTTCTGTGAAGTGGGCCGAAGATGGAAATGAGTTGGAGCGAATCATTACTCAAAAGTGGATCGCCCTCTACCCTAATGGGATGGAGGCATGGGCCGAGTTCCGTCGCACGGGTTTCCCGAAACTTTTCCCGATTAACGAAAATAGCAACGATCCGTCGATTGACAAAAATAAGCAGATTCGACGGGTGATTTTCCCCAAGAGCGAGTATGCGAACAACGCCGGAGCCGTGAATGCTGCGACGCGCTTGTTGGGAGGACCCGACAGTGGAGGTACCCGACTTTGGTGGGATGCCCGATAAAAGTCGAATAGAAATCACAAATGAATTTCATTATGAAAAATAGTATAAAACATTTTCTGTTGCCGCTCGTTTGTGGAATTGCGTTCATTTCCTGTGAGAAGCAGACCACTCCTGAGCCGGTTCAAATCCAACGTCCGGAATTACAGTCGCCCATCGTACGTGACGATGTTTATTATGCCCGTTTGCGTGCTTACAAGAAAACGGATCACAAACTCGCTTTCGGCTGGTTTGGTTCTTGGACAGCTATCAATCCTTCTGAACAAAGTCGCCTGCGCAGTGCCCCCGACTCGATGGATATTATTTCGATATGGAGTCAGTGGCACAGTCTGAGTCGGGAGCAGATCGAAGACAAAGCTTTCGTGCAGCAGGTATTGGGAACGAAGGTTGTTTTTTGTATTTCAGCAAAAGATGTTCCCGAAGAGTTCAAGGTTGACGGTCAGATCACCGATGAGTCTCTTAAAGATTATGCCAGAGCATGGGGTAAGGATTCGATTGATAAATATCAATATGACGGTATTGATATTGATTTCGAGACTGCTGCAGACCATTTGGGACCACTGAATACCACGCCCGGACTGTTCAAGAAGTTCTGCGAAGAGTTGAGCCAGTATATCGGTCCTAAATCGGGGACAGGGCGTTTGTTTCTGATCGATGGTAACATTGATGCTCTTGATCAGGGTATTGCAGAGCTTTGTAATTATGGTGTTTCGCAGGCTTATGGATGCTCGTCTGCGACCATGGGCTATACATCATTGACAAGCCGTACGGCAAGTGCAGAACGGGTGGGCTGGAAAGCCGATCAGCTTATTTTTACTGAAAATTTCGAATCTATGTGGAAAAGCGGCGGGATACTTCATACTACCTTGTCCGGCAAACAGATGATGTCGTTGCAAGGCATGGCCGATTTTGCGGTAAATGGTACTTCGTGCGGCTTTGGCGCTTATCACATGGAGTATGAATATGGCCATTCGGATATGCCTTATAAATATATGCGTCAGGCGATTCAGTATGCAAATCCTGCCCCGCATGGGGACTATTCGAAAAATTTGGTTACGTTGAACGAGGCAGGCGAGTACGCTTTCGAGATTCCGGTCTTTCCTTCGGGCATGAGCGAAGGGGTTCAGTTCTCATTGACGGCATCGTTGACGGGCGTACCAACAGCCGATGCAGATATTCCGCTGGTTGTGGACAACAGTCTGGTGACTGCTTATAATAATTATTATTATACGGAATATAAAACGCTGGATCCCGCACTTGTCTCTTTTTCCGGACCGCTTCATTTCGTGGCTGGGGCACAGGATTCGGAGACTCCAGTTATAGTAGGCATTACAGATATGACGGCGTTGGGTGATGAGGAATATTTGGTTCCAGTGCGTGTTGATTTCTCAAAGCATTCAGGTTTTTCTGCCAATACCGACAAAGAGGTTTGTTACCTTAAGTTGAAGACGAAGCAGCAGGTTTGTGTTCTGTCGCTTCCTGGAATGGAGCAGGTGACTGAAATCTCTGTGATGCAAGGAGAAGACGGTATGGTCATTGAGAAGAAAGGTTATACGTTGCAATTGCAGGCCTCCATCGGAGTGCCTGTCGATAGCAAATTTTCCATTGTGGCTGATCCTGCCTTAGTTGATAGTTATAACAAACAGCACGGCACGAAATACACCCCGATGTCTGCGAATGATGTAACGCTTCCAGACGAGTTGTTGCTTCCGAAAAATAGTCAGGCGACCACCCCTGTTGAGATTAAGGCTGTTGATTATGAAAAACTGACGTCGGACGGATCGATGGTGGTTTTGAAAGTCGATCTTGGCGGGAATGCGGATTTCAATACCATTGGAGATAAGGATGTTGTTAAATTCGTGGTATTCAAAAAGATGGAAGGGAATATTGAGGAAAATGCTACGCGGGTTCCCGGTACGGTGATTGCGGATATGAGCGGATGGACTTATGATGCTCCGGGTGCAGAAGGGCTCGTCTCTTCGCAAATGTTCGACGGAGCAATAGCGATGAATCAATCAGGCTGGTATATTACAAACGGCTCCGTGACGGCGACTGTCGATATGGTGAATGTTCATACGCTTGCAGGTTTCCGCATCCGTCCCATGTATGGTTTAGGCTATTATAAGGTATTACGGCTTTATGACGTGAAGACGAGCGAAGACGGTCAGCATTGGGTTTCGCAATCGGGGGATTCTTTCGTCTCTTTGGCTTTGAGCGGTGATGATTGGCAGTATGTGAAATTCTATAAGCCTGTTTCTTGCCGTTTTGTCCGAATGACCTATCGTTGCGATAAAGAGAGTGCATCTAATAGTTATGTAGGGTGCAATGAGTTCAATGCCATTGCTTCGAATTAATTGTTAAATACGAAAAAACTATGAACCTGAAATATTTTATTGTTTTTGTCGCAGGTATGGCTGCTCTTGCAGGGTGTCAGGAGGCTTCCGAATACATACCGTCGATTTATATCACCGAGGCACAGCGGCAAGAGGTTAAAACCATTACGATCTCCCAAGCTGGAGAAAAAGCCGAATTTACAGTTTCGGCGGCACAGATTGTCGACCGTGATACGCATGTGTCGTTTGAAGCATGTCCGGAACTGGTTGCGGATTATAATGACAGATACGGACGGACTGCCGTTGCACTCGAAGACTTTACGTTTGCGAAAAAAGAAGTGGTGATTGCTGCCGGTAAAAATGTTTCGGAAAGTGTCGAAGTTGTCGTGAACGAGGAACTGAAACCGGGAACATTCTATTGTCTGCCGGTCAAGATCGCCTCTACGGACGGAGGCATGTCGATCTTGGAATCGTCGAGTAAGCTTTTTCTTGTATTCCGGGCACCGGTTAGGAGTAAAGCGGTCTATATTGGGTCAGGCAACAAGTGCTTTGTTCCGACTTTCCCCGAGCATCCCTCATTTGAAGGATTGAATCTCGAAACGATGCAGGAGGTGACGCTTGAGTGCCGTGTTATGGTCAACTCATTCACGAAGAGCGATCCCTACATTTCGTCGATTATGGGATTTGAGGGTGATGTTTGTATGCGTTTCGGCGACGTGAAGATCGGCTATGACGTGCTCCAGGTCTGCAAGGGTGATTATCAGCCGGCAGCTATCAATTCTCCTTGTGCTCCGAACCTGTGGTATCACGTGGCCGCCGTGTGGTCGCGCTCTACATTACGTGTTTATATTGACGGAAAGTTTGTTGCTGAGCAGACGCACAAGGGCGAAACTGTCAACCTTGCTGGATACCATAAATTGGGCCGTACTGGAATTGGCTTCAGTTTGGGTGCAGCTTCGGTTTATAACAATAACCGTCCGCTTAACGGTTATTTGGCCGAGGCACGTGTCTGGTCGCGGGCGCTCTCGTCGAATGAAATCGCCAACAACAAGGATTTGGTGGTTGTCGATCCGCAGTCGCCCGGCTTGCTGGCCTATTGGAAGATGAACGAATGCGAAGTGCTTGAAGAGCCTCGTAGAGACCCGATTCTTAATCGCATTTTCTATAATCGGATTGTCGATCAGACGGGCCACGGATATGATGCCTACGGGGAAGGAAGAAATCCGGATTTTATTGACACCAATTGGTAAGCGACATACATTTTTTCGAAATGGTCCTGTTTTTTGAATCCCTATTTTAAGCAACGGACCTCGTTGTACGGAAAAATGCAGTGCTATGTATCGAAGCGGGCGGCCTGCAAGCCGTCCGCTTTTTAATTAAAAAATAAACTATGAAATTACGATATCTGTTTCTTGCCGCAGTGTTGTTTGCCGGGGCATGCAGCCGGCCGTCGGAGACCTTTTCTACGGGAATCATTCCCGTTCCGCAGCATGTGAATTGGGGTGAAGGGACATTCCGTATGCCTCGGACGTTGACTTATGTCACTGATCTTGAGGGGCAGGAAAAAGCCGATCTTGCAGCGTGGATGGAGCGTTCGGTTGCAGGCCGGTTTTTCCCCGTTCCTTTTGTCGAAGCCCTCGAAGGCGATATTCCGGCTCTGCGGTTGCGGATTGCAGATAAAGGTGCCCCCGAGAGTTATCGGCTTGATGTCGTCCGCGACAGCATGACGATTACGGCTCCTGATGCAGCCGGTTTGTTTTACGGTTTGCAGTCGCTGGCGCAGTTGGCAGAGCATACGGGGCAACGTATTCCCGCCGTTACGATCGAAGACGCTCCGCGTTTCGCTTACCGGGGCTTCATGCTCGACGTATCGCGTCATTTCCGGGATAAGGAGTTTGTCAAACGGCAACTCGATCTGCTGGCCCGCTACAAGCTCAACCGGTTTCATTGGCATCTGACCGACGGTGCTGGCTGGCGTATCGAGATCAAGAAATATCCCGAGTTGACGGATTTTGCGGCTTGGAGGCCCTATTCCTGTTATACGGAGTGGTATTACGGCGACCGGCGTTACTGTCATCGGGATGATCCTGCGGCCGAAGGCGGTTATTATATGCAGGAGGAGATCCGCGAGGTGGTTGAATACGCTCGCGCCCTGCATATCACCGTGATTCCCGAGATTGAGATGCCCGGGCATAGCGAGGAGGTGCTGGCAACCTATCCGCAACTTGCCTGCAGCGGCAAGCCTTATGTCAATAAGGACTTGTGTATTGGCAATGAAGAAACCTTCGAATTTCTGAAGAATGTGCTTTCGGAAGTCATTGAACTTTTTCCCTCGGAATATATCCATATTGGAGGTGATGAAGCGGACAAGGCGAGTTGGGCGACATGTCCGCGCTGTCGGACTCGGATGAGGCAGGAAGGACTGGAAGATGTTGACGGATTGCAGAGCTATCTGGTGCATCGTGTTGAGGTGTTTCTTAACGGTAAGGGACGCCGTTTGCTGGGCTGGGACGAGATTCTGCAAGGTGGATTGGCTCCGGACGCTACGGTGATGTCGTGGCGAGGTTCCGAGGGCGGTATTGCAGCCGCCCGTGCGGGACATCAGGCCGTGATGACTCCCAATAGTTATTGTTACCTTGATTATTGCCAAGATGATCCTACGCGTGAACCGGCTGCTGCTGCGGCTTTCGTCACGCTTGAAAAGGCTTATTCCCTGGATCCGGCTCCCGATTCGCTCGGCGTCGATGTAGTGCCGATGATCCTTGGTGTGCAGGGTAATTTGTGGTGCGAGCATGTGCCGACCGGGGAACATGCCGAGCATATGATATGGCCGCGCTTGATGGCTATTGCCGAAGTGGGGTGGAGCCTTCCGGAACGCAAGGATTACGATGATTTTCATGCCCGCGTACTCGATGCCGTGGCGTGGATGCAAGAGAGGGGATATCATCCTTTCGATCAGAAGAATGCCGTAGGGGACCGTCCCGAATCAATCGAACCTGTTCTGTGCCTCTCGACAGGCAAACCGGTTGTTTACCATACGCCTTACAGCCCGAAATACCCGGCTGCGGGCGACGCTTCGCTGACCGACGGGCTGTGCGGAGACTGGAATTACGGCGACGGCCGCTGGCAAGGCTGGCTCGATACAGACATTGATCTGGTGGTTGATTTGGGGGAATGCTGTTCAGTGAAACATATTGCCGCAGACTTTATGCAGGGATTCTATGCTGATATTTGGATGCCTCGGGCGGTTGAAATTTCTGTTTCGAACGATAATAAGGCGTATACGATGCTTGCGACCGTTGAGAACGACGTGCCGTTCGATTTCAGACAGGACTGTTACCGGACGTTTGGCTGGACGGGTGAATCCCAAGGACGTTATATTCGGCTGAAAGCCTTTCATAACGGACATCCTGGCGGATGGATTTTCACCGATGAGATAATTGTGGAGTAATACATTGATCCTACAGAAATGAATCTTTCTTCGCGTTCACCCCTTCGGTGGGTTCCGAGTTTGTACTTTGCGATGGGGCTTCCGTTTGTGGTTCTGAACATGGTTTCTGCGGTTCTGTACAAGGACCTGGGGATCTCGGATGCTCAGATCGCGTTCTGGACCTCTCTGATCATGTGGCCATGGACGATCAAGTTTCTGTGGAGCCCTTTTCTGGAGCTTTACCGGACGAAGAAGTTCTGGGTCGTGGGGAGCCAGTTGTTGAGCGGCGTTCTGTTCGGCGTCGCGGCCCTTTCGCTTCAACTTCCGCTGTTCTTCGCGGTCAGTGTTGCTGTCTTTGCCGTCGTTGCCTTCAGCGGGGCGACGCACGACATTGCGGCCGACGGAGTCTATATGTCGGAGCTATCGCCTGCGTCCCAGGCGAAATACATCGGCTGGCAGGGGGCGTTCTACAACCTTGCGAAACTGGTCGCCACGGGCGGTCTGGTGTGGCTTGCGGGGTGGCTTTACGAGGGTTTCAGCACCTCGGGGACCGCATCGTTCGACGCTTATGTCCGTTCGTGGACGGTCGTTTTGCTGCTCCTGTGCGTCACGCTCGTCGCTTTGGGCCTTTACCATCTCCGCGCGCTTCCTTCAGGCGGTTCGGCTTCAGAAGGCCGCTCGCTGCGGGATGGCCTTTCGGGCCTGAAAGAGGTTATCGCGGCGTTCTTCACCAAACGGCATATCTGGTACTATATCGCCTTCATCATCCTGTACCGGTTGGGCGAGGGCTTCGTGATGAAGATCGTTCCGCTGTTCCTCAAAGCGGATACCGCATCCGGGGGCTTGGGTCTTACGAACCAGCAGATCGGCCTTTACTACGGGACTTTCGGCGCGGGGGCGTTTCTCATAGGCTCGCTTTTGGCGGGCTACTACATCGCCCGACGAGGTCTGCGGCGCACTCTTTTCACGCTGTGCTGTATCTTCAACCTGCCGTTCGGGGTCTACGCCTTGCTTGCATGGTTCCAGCCTTCGAGCATGTGGCTCGTCGGCGGGGGCATCGTCGTGGAGTACTTCGGCTACGGCTTCGGATTCGTGGGCCTCACGCTGTTTATGATGCAGCAGGTCGCTCCGGGGCGTCACCAGATGGCGCACTACGCTTTCGCTTCGGGCATTATGAACCTCTCGGTGATGCTCACGGGCATGGCTTCGGGCTTTTTGAGCGATCTGATGAGCTACCGGATCTTCTTCCTCGCGGTGATGCTCGCCACCATTCCGGCTTTTGTGATCACCCGGCTGGTTCCCTTTACCTATGACGACAAACCAAACGACAAATAATTTATATGGATACACTGAAAATTGCGGGCGCGAATCAGCCCGATATGCCGTGGGAGGACCGTCCCGCCGGCTCCAAAGAGGTGATGTGGCGTTACAGCGCGAACCCGATCATCGGGCGTCATGCGCTTTCGACGTCGAATTCGATCTTCAACTCGGCGGTCGTTCCCTTCAAAAAAGGAAAATATAACTATGCGGGCGTTTTCCGGTGCGACGACACGAACCGCCGGATGCGCATCCACGTAGGCTTTTCGGTCGACGGCCTTCGGTGGGAGATCGAGGAGTCCGACTTCCGGCTGGAGGGTGCGGACGCCGAGATCGGCCAGTGGGTCTACGGCTACGATCCTCGCGTTGCGAAGATCGGCGACAAATACTACGTTACGTGGTGCAACGGCTACCACGGGCCGACGATCGGCATTGCGTGGACGGATGACTTCGAGACGTTCCACCAGCTTGAAAACGCATTTCTTCCCTATAACCGCAACGGGGTTCTGTTTCCGCGCAAGATCGGGGGCCGGTTCGCGATGCTGTCGCGTCCGAGCGACACGGGTCACACGCCCTTCGGGGACATCTTCTATTCGGAGAGCCCCGACATGGAGTTCTGGGGCCGCCACCGTCATGTGATGTCTCCCTCGGCGTTCGAGGTTTCGGCGTGGCAGTGCATGAAGATCGGCGCGGGCCCCGTTCCCATCGAGACCTCGGAGGGCTGGCTGCTGTTCTACCACGGCGTTACCGGCACCTGCAATGGCTTCGTCTACTCCATCGGCGGTGCCATTCTGGATAAGGACGAGCCCAGCAAGGTGCTGTACCGCTGCGGCAACTTCCTGCTGACCCCGGAAAAGTGGTATGAGGAGCGTGGCTTCGTGCCCAACGTCTGCTTCCCCTGCGCCACCTTGCAGGATGCCGACACCGGCCGCATCGCTCTGTACTATGGCTGCGCCGACAGCTATGTCGGTTTGGCCTTCACCACCGTAGACGAGGTGGTGGATTACATCAAGACCCACGATAACGCAGGCCCCACCGACCACGAGGTGGGCATCCGCTAAGCGTCAAGCGCAACCCTCTCTGTCAATGCTTCGCATCGCCATCTCTGCAAAAAGAGATTTTACGTCCCCTACCGGGCGCTGGCACGGCGCAAGCCGTGACCGAGAGGGTTTTACTTTGTACAGAAAGGAAGTTCTGTATTATGTCTTCCATCAAACAGGCAGCAGAAGAAATGCTGCTGCAAACCATCATTCCCTTCTGGAAAGGGCTGCGGGACGAGGAAAACGGCGGCTTTTACGGCTACATGGATTTTGACCTGAAGCTGGATAAAAAAGCCGAAAAGGGCTGCATCCTGAACAGCCGCATTCTGTGGTTCTTCTCCGAGGCTGCCATGCTGACCGGCCGGGCAGACCTTGCCGAGGATGCCCGCCACGCCTACCAGTTCTTCCTGAAAAACTGCTACGATGAGGCAAACGGCGGTGTGTACTGGAGCTGCGATTATACCGGCAAGCCGCAGGACACCACCAAGCACACCTACAATCAGGGCTTTGCCATCTATGCCCTTTCCGCTTACTACCGGCTGACCAAAGACCCCGTTGCGCTGGACTACGCAAAAAAGATCTTTCATCTCATCGAGCAGCACTGCACCGACAGCGAGGGCTATCTGGAGGCCTTTACCATCGACTGGAAGCCGGAGAGCAACGAAAAGCTCTCGGAAAACGGTGTCATGGCGGCAAAGACCATGAATACCCTGCTCCATGTGTTCGAGGGTTACGCCGGGCTTTATCAGGCCAGCCGTGACCCGGAGGTGGAAAAGGCTCTGCGCCGCATCCTTGATATCTACGAGCACAAGATTTACAGCCCGGAGCTGCACCGGCAGCTGGTGTTCTTTGACCAGCACTACAACTCTATCATCGATTTGTACAGCTATGGCCACGATATCGAGTCCAGCTGGCTCATCGACTGGGGCTGCGATTTACTGGGAGATGCAGCGCTTTCCAAGCGCATCCACGCCATCAACTCCGACCTTGCCGCCCACATCTACAAGGAAGCTTACATTGACCACTCGGTGGTCAACGAGTGCGACCGGGGCAAGGTGAACACCACCCGTGTGTGGTGGGTGCAGGCCGAAAGCGTACTGGGCTTCGTGAACGAATACAACAAGAGCGGCGATGCAAAATACCGCGATGCCGCCGCCGATATTTACCACTACATCTGCAACGTGATGGTGGACAAACGCCCCGGCAGTGAATGGTTCTGGGAGGTGGACGCAGACGGAAAACCGTCCAGCCGCAAGCCCATCCTTGAGCCGTGGAAGTGCCCCTACCACAACGGCAGAATGTGCATGGAACTGATAAGGAGGAACCCCGATGTCACAGTCTAAACTCCACCCCGAATACCTGCGCCAGAAGGCTTTGCAGGATGCCTACCTGGCCCGCAAAAACAAAAAGACCGATTTCTACAACGGCATCTACGACCGGTGGGAAAACCCGGTGCTGACCCGCGAATCCATCCCGCTGAGCTGGCGGTTCGACCTGAACCCGGAGACGAACCCCCACTTTATGGAGCGTCTGGGCGTGAACGCCGTGTTCAACTCCGGTGCCATCAAGCTGAACGGCAAGTATTACCTTGTGGCGCGCATCGAGGGCAACGACCGCAAGAGCTTCTTCGGCGTGGCAGAAAGTGACAGCCCGGTGGAGGGCTTCCACTTCTGGGAAAAGCCCATCCTGCTGCCGGACACCTGCCCGGAGGAGACCAACGTCTACGATATGCGCCTGACCCAGCACGAGGACGGCTGGATCTACGGCGTGTTCTGCTCCGAGAGCAAGGACAACAGCGTGAATGACCTGTCCGCTGCCGTGGCTGCTGCGGGCATCGTCCGCACCAAAGACCTCAAGACTTGGGAGCGTCTGCCGAACCTTGTCACCAAGCGCAGCCCCCAGCAGCGCAATGTGGATCTGCTGCCGGAGTTTGTCAACGGCAAGTACGCCTTCTACACCCGCCCCATGGATGACTTCATCGACACCGGTTCCGGCGGCGGCGTAGGCTTTGGTCTGTGCGAGGACATCACTCACGCCGTCATTGACGAGGAGATCATCACCAGCCCCCGCCGCTACCACACCATCACCGAGGCAAAGAACGGCGAGGGTGCCACCCCCATCAAGACCGAAAAGGGCTGGCTGCACATTGCCCACGGCGTGCGGAATACCGCCGCCGGGCTGCGGTACGTTATTTATGTATTCGTCACCGCACTGGACGACCCCAGCAAGGTGATTGCAGAGCCCTCCGGCTTCCTGATCGCTCCCCGGGATTGGGAGCGTGTGGGCGATGTCTCCAACGTGGTCTTTACCAACGGCGCGATTGCAGACGATGACGGCAGCGTGTATATTTATTATGCAGCCAGCGATACCCGTCTCCATGTAGCTTCTACCACCATTGACAAACTGCTGGACTTCGCCTTCAACACCCCCGCCGACCCGCTGCGCAGTGTGGACTGCGTAAAGCAGCGGTGCGCCCTCATCGACAAAAATCTGGAGTACCTCAAGAGCATCGGCGAGTAAACCGCCCCTCTGAGCCCTCCACCCGAAAGGAAACGCCATGAAAAAGACCAACATCGACAGCCCCTTCTACCGCACTATGGGGAAGATCGGCGATCTGCTTTTTGCCAACCTTCTGTGGCTGGTGTGCTGTTTGCCCATCGTCACCGCCGGAGCCTCCACCCTGGGGCTGTTCACGGTGGTGAACAAGATGGCGGCAAAGGAGGACTACACCGTCCACACCGACTTTTTCAAGGCGTTCAAGCGGGATTTTAAGCAATCTACTGCCCTGTGGCTGGTGCTTTTGCTGGCAGGCTTTGCCGCCCTCACCGGGCTGCGCACCGCCACCGCACAGGACACCCCCAGCACCGGCATTCTGGCGGCAGCGTCCTTTCTGCT
>OIEG01000749.1_pt1 | contig 13015 bp, 9 predicted proteins | sample 1581751 | NCBI WGS metagenome assembly OIEG01 (sample SAMN01760950, study PRJEB22395) | human gut metagenome | reverse complement strand
ATCAAGCTAAAGCTAAAGGGCCTGACACCTGCTCAACACAGATACCAGACCCTTCAGGTCGCTTAATAAATATTTTGTCTAACTTTTGGGGTTCACTTCAGAACCGTGGGTTTTTTTATTTTCTTGATTTTCTTATTTTCGTTCAGCAAAGTCTGAAGCCGGCGGGGATGGAGTCGTCGAGCATCAGCAGATGCAGCTGCTCTTTGCCGTTTTCTTCGTGGACGGCGGAAAGGAGCATACCGCAGGAGTCCTGACCCATCATCTTGCGGTTGGGCAGGTTCAGGATCGCAACGACGGTCTTGCCGACGAGCTGCTCGGGCTCATAGAATTTGTGGATGCCGGAGAGTATCTGGCGGGGCGTGCCGCTGCCGTCATCGAGCATGAACTTCAGAAGCTTATCCGACTTCTTGACCGCCTCGCACGAGAGCACCTTGCACACACGCATATCGCACTTTGCAAAGTCGTCGATGGTCACATTCGGCTCAACGGGCGGGAACACGGGGCCCTTGGGCTTGTTCATCTTCTCAAGCTCCTCGAGAGCCTTGGCCATATCGACACGGGGGAAGAGCGTCTCGCCCTTGTGGACGGTGACGGTCTCGGGCAGGACGCCGAAGATCTCGGCGCTGTCCCAAGTGGTGCAGGCTGCATCGGCGCCTATCTGCTCAAAGGCTTTGGCGCAGCTGTCGGGAATGAACGGAGCCAGCAGCACAAGGCAGATGCGCAGGGTCTCAAGCAGGTTATACAGAACCGTTGCAAGGCGAGCCTTCTTTGCCTCGTCCTTTGCAAGCACCCAGGGTGCGGTCTCGTCGATGTACTTATTTGCACGCTGGATGACCTTGAATATCTCATCGAGCGCAAGGTGGAGCTGGAACTTGTCCATCTGGAAAGCGTACTTTTCACGCAGCGCCTTTGCCATGGAAACAAGCTCATCGTCGAGAGCATCGTACTCACGCTCACAAGGCAGCGTGCCGCCGAAGTACTTCACCGCCATTGCGGTGGTGCGGGAGACGAGGTTGCCCAGGTCGTTTGCAAGATCGGTATTGATGGTGCTGATGAGCAGCTCATTTGAGAAGTTGCCGTCCGAGCCGAACGGGAAGGTGCGCAGCAGGAAGAAGCGCAGAGCGTCCACGCCGAACATATCGGCAAGCATATAGGGGTCTACGACATTGCCCTTGGACTTCGACATTTTGCCGCCGTCGATGACGAGCCAGCCGTGGCCGTAGACCTTCTTGGGCAGGGGCATACCCATGCTCATGAGCATTGCCGGCCAGATTATCGAGTGGAAGCGGACTATCTCCTTGCCGACGATGTGGACATCGGCGGGCCAGAACTTATCGTAATCGTCGTACTTATCGTTCATGAAGCCCATGGCGGTGCAGTAGTTGAACAGCGCATCGACCCAGACATACACGACATGACCCGGGTCAAAATCGACGGGGATGCCCCAGTTGAAGCTGGTGCGGGACACGCAAAGATCCTCAAGGCCGGGCTTTATGAAGTTGTTTATCATCTCGTTGACACGGGAGGCGGGCTCGAGAAATTCGCCGCTTTCCAGCAGCTCCTGCACGGGCTTTGCGTACTTGGAAAGGCGGAAGAAATATGCCTCCTCCTCGGCGTAGTGGACCTCTCTGCCGCAGTCGGGGCACTTGCCGTCGACGAGCTGGCTTTCCGTCCAGAAGCTTTCGCAGGGGGTGCAGTACATACCCTTGTATGCGCCCTTGTAGATATCGCCGTTGTCGTACATCTTCTTGAAGATGCGCTGTACGGCCTTGACATGGTAGTCGTCGGTGGTGCGGATGAAACGGTCGTTGGAGATGTTCATGAGCTTCCACAGGTCCTTGATGCCGCCCTTGCCGGTGACGATATTGTCAACGAACTCCTGCGGCGTGACACCGGCGGCCTTGGCCTTTTCCTCTAGCTTCTGACCGTGCTCATCGGTGCCCGTGAGAAACATGACATCGTAGCCGCACAGGCGCTTGTATCTTGCGATGGTGTCGGCTGCGACAGTGCAGTAGGTGTGACCGATATGCAGCTTATCGGAGGGGTAGTAGATAGGTGTTGTGATGTAGAATGTTCCCTTTTCCATTTTCGTTCTCCTGTCTTATATTCTCAAGGGGCAGCAGAGCCTGAAGGGCTTGCGGACACCGTTGGGGTCTTGGTTTGCTTCGGCGTTGCCGAGGGTGAGGGCGACGGCCATTTTATATCCTCGGGATGATAGTTATAAACGCTGACATCCTCTTTGGTGCGGCTTAAAAGCTTGCCGTCCTTATCGTAAACATTGCGGTAGGTGATGGCCTTGGTGCCGACCGCAACGGAGGGGTATTTGCTGCTGTAAACGGTGGAGACGGAGTTTGTCATCTCGACATAGCTGCCGTCGACATCCGTGCCCCAGATCTCAATGGTCAGCTCACGGTTTTCGGTCTTGGCGACTATCTTTATCGGGTAGTCACGGTTGTTTTTGAACCGAAACTCCGGGCCGCCCCAGCTCACGGTCGCATCCATGCCCCAGGGGACATAGCCGACGGCGAACATGTGGCAGTCACGCTGCGTTATCTCGAGATTTGCAAACAGCGCCGCACAGTAGAGCGTGGACGAGGTCTGGCAGATGCCGCCGCCGACCTCCTGCACGACCTTGCCGCCTGCGTATGCGCCTGCGACCTTGAAGCCGGCTTCGGCGGTGCGCTTTCCGACGACGGCGTTGTAGTCGAACACCTCGCCGGGGTTCAGCACCACGCCGTTTATCTTCGCCGCCGACAGCTCGACATTTGTCGCTCTGCCCGCTGCGCTTGAGCGGTAAACGGAGGTCTGAGCGCCCAATTTATCACGGAAGAGCATCTTGTTAAGCTCCTCGGACGAGTGCTTGGGCTTTGTGACCGTAAGCGGCACGGTGACGGTATCGCCCGGTGCGGCATCGTTCCAAAGCTTCTGCGCCGCCTCGACATCAAAGTCAATGCCCACGGCGCTTTCGGTCGCCTTTTTGGTCTCGGCATCGTACTTCGGCTCGACCATCTCGGCGTAAATTTCATCGTGTATCTTATTAAAATCGACGCTTTCGGCGTCGTCGACCCTGGCGGTGTAATCGACCTTGTAGGTCTTGTCGTCAAAGGCCTTGACGATGAGAGAGCACAGCGTATCGGCATCGACCCTGACGCTCTCGCCGCCCTTTATAAGCTCCAATTTGGCGTTTTCCGTGTCAACACGGTAGCCCTGCTTCAGAAACTCGTCATATTCCTTGAGTGCGGCATCGACCTTCGCCCGAACGCCCTCGGCATTTGCCGTGGCGAGTACATCGGCCGAGCCGACCTTGCCCGTTATACATTTGAAATACGCCTTGAGGTCGTTTATCAGATTGCCGCTGTGACCGTAGGCGTAGGCGGCCTCGGCGGCCTCACGGCTCGTGAGCTTGAGCCCGGCCTCCTCGGAGTTGACGGTTATCTTGAAGTCGCCCGGGAGCGTGACGCTCACCTCGCTGTCGCCCTGCGCTTCCCAGCCTGCGTCGCTGAGCGCTTTTTCGGCCTTGTCGACCGTCATGCCGCCGACCTCGACGCCGTTCAGCACCATGTTCGGGTGGATAACGGAGGTCTTGCCGACGACGACTGCGCCGACGAGTGCAAGCGCTGCGACTAAAACGAGCACCAAAACGACCGCCAAGACGGCGTTTTTCCTGCGTTTTTTGGGTCTGTTTTTTCTGTGGAGGTTTTCCTCTTTCTTTCTTCTTGCCATCTGCTTATCCTCTCGTCAGCGACCGGCCTTTTTCCTGTAAAACGCCTCGAAGCGCTCGATATCGCCCTCGGGAAGCTCCTGCTTCTCGGCGGCATCGAAGGCCTCTCTCATCCACGGATTTATCTCGACCTTGGCGCCGGTCTGCGCCTCGATGGCCGCATTGATGAGCGAGTTTGAAACAAGCATACCCGCCGGAGTCAGGCTCCAGCGATCCCCGGTCTTTTTTGCCCAGCCCTGCTGCGCAAATTCCTCGAGCTTGCGCTCAATCGGCGACCAATCGCTGAGATACACCCGATGGTACTCGGCCTCGGAGATGCCGTGGGTCGTGCGCAGGCCGAGCATGATATACTCGGCGGCACGCTGCACGGGGACTATCTCCTCGTACTCGTCGATTATCATCGAGTCGCCGTTGACGGCGGAAATGTACTTATCAAGACTGCGCACATAGCTGTACCTGAGATTGCCCACGCACGAGTGTGCGCCCGGGCCGAAGCCCATGTAATCGTCAAGCTGCCAGTATTTGAGATTATGCCGTGACTCGTAGCCGGGTACGGCAAAGTTCGATATCTCGTACTGCTTGTAGCCGTAGTGCGACAGTGCCTCGACGGTGTACAGGTACATGTCCGCCTGCTCGTCATCGTCCGGCAAAAGCGGCGAGTTCAGATAGCTGTGGTACATGGGCGTGCCCTCCTCCAGCTTGAGCCCGTAGCAGGACAAATGCTCGGGGTGCAGCTCGATGCAGGCCTGAAGCGTTTCCGCCCAGTCGCCCTTGGTCTGGCTCGGCAGACCGTAGATGAGGTCGAGGCTAACATTTTCAAAGCCGGCCCGGCGTGCGTTTTCCACCGCCATCTGCGCCTGCTTGAAATTGTGTCTGCGGCCTATCATTTTCAAAATGTCGTTATTGGCCGACTGCACGCCGATAGACAGCCTGTCCACGCCCTCACGGCGCAGGAGCTTGAGGTCGTCAAGCCGCACCGTGTCGGGATTGACCTCCATTGTTATCTCCGAATCGAGCCGGACATTGCCTATACGCTTTAGCTCATCGAGTATCTCGACTATGCGCTGTGCGCCGTAGCAGCTCGGCGTGCCGCCGCCTATATAAATGCTGTCGACCTCATAGGCGGAGATGTTGCCTGCCGATTCGCTGATGTGGCTTAAAAGCGCCGACTGATAATCGGGCATGCGCTGCTTGCCGCCGGGGACGGAGTAAAAGTCGCAGTAGCCGCATTTCGACACGCAGAACGGTATGTGAATGTAAATTCCAAGTCGTTTTCTCATCATTTTTTAAGCTAACGAAAGCCAAACCGCTATTGGTTTTGATGGGCAGCTTTCCGCCCATGCTTCGCTAAACCCCTAGTCCATATATTTCCATTATGCCCGTCGGGCTTTATCTTTGCCTGAGCGAAAATCTGCTCCCTCAAAACTGCTTCGCATCTGTCGGCGAGATTTCAAGAAATTTTCGGTTTCCCTTGAAAAAGTCGAAAAATGTCGAGCGAGTGCGCCGACAGACGATAGAGTTCAGCTTCCGTCAGCTTATATTGGGTAGTTCTAATTAAAACAGTCCCGTAACTAACTCAGCATAAGTTGTCGGATCTTCGATCTCGACACCGGCAATAAGCTCGGCCTGTGCGTAGAGGATCTTGCTCAGCGCTGCGGCCTTGTCCTTGTCGCCTGCGTCATATGCTTCCTTTATCGCCTTGAACGCACGGTGCTCGCCGTTTAATTCAAGCACACGCTCGGCTCTGAGATTGCGCATTGCCTCGCTCGGACCGTTGCGGAAATACTTCTCCATCTCGAGCGTCAGTCCGCCCTGCGTGGTAAGGCAGCAGGAAGAGGACACCAACTTGCTCGACAGCGTGACCTTCTTGAGGTTTTCGTCGCCGATGCTCTCGACCATGAAGTCGAAAAGCTCCTTATTCTGCACGGTCTGCTCCTCGGCAGCCTTCTTCTCCTCCTCGGTCTGGAAGCCGAGATCGTCGGTGATGATATTGGCAAAGGGCTTGCCCTCGTACATACGAAGCTGCTGCAAAACGGTCTCGTCAATGGGGTGCGTGAGGTAGAGTATCTCATAGCCTCTCGAGCGCACATCTTCGCACTGGGGCAGGCTCATTGCGTGCTTGACGGTGTCGGCGGTGCAGTAGTAAATGGCCTTCTGGCTCTCGGGCATATTGTCGTGATACTCCTTGAGCGTCTGCTGGCTCTCCTCGGAGGTGTAGAATATCAGAAGATCCTTGAGGAAGTCGGTGTATCTGCCGTATTCGTCGCACACGCCGCACTTGATGTGGATGCCGAAGTTCTTCCAGAACTGCTCGTACTTGGGACGGTCGTCCTTCATCATCTTCTCAAGCTCGCCCTTTATCTTCTTTTCAAGGTTCTGACCGATGACCTTGAGTTGGCGGTTGTGCTGAAGTATCTCACGGGAGATATTCAGGCTCAGGTCGGGGGAATCGACAATGCCGCGCACAAAGTCGAAGTAATCGTGCACTAACTTGTCGCAGTTTTCCTGAATAAGCACGCCGTTGCAGTAGAGCTTGATGCCCTTCTTGGTGGCGCCGCTCATCTCATGGTCGATATCCTTGCCCGGGATAAAGAGCATCGCCTTGTAGGACACATTGCCCTCGGCATTCACGCGCAAAACGACTGCGGGGTCGTTCTGGTCACGGCTTGTCTCCTTATACCACTCGGCGCATTCCTCGTCGGTGACATCGGCCTTGCTGCGCTGCCAGATGGGCACCATGGAGTTAACGGTCTCGGGCTTTGTGACATTGACCTTCTGCATGACGGGGTTGCCGTCCTTGTCGGTCTCGCCGGTGGGCTGCTCCTCCTGACGGGTAATGTCCATGACTATCGGCCAGCGGACATAGTCGGAGTATTTCTTAACCAGCGCCTTGAGCTTCCATATCTCGAGGAACGAGCCGTAGATCTCCTCGTCGGTGTCCTCCTTGACATGCATGATGACATCCGTGCCGACGGCGTATTTGTCGCAGTCGGTGACGGTGTAGCCGTCAGCGCCGGTGCTCTCCCACTGAACGCCGGTCTCCTCGCCGTACTTGCGGCTTATAACGGTGACCTTGTCGGCTATCATGAACGCCGAGTAGAAGCCCACGCCGAACTGACCGATGATGGAAAGATCCTCGCTCTCGGCCTGGTCTGCGTCCATCTCGCCCTTGAACTTATACGAGCCGGATTTTGCGATAACGCCGAGGTTGGCTTCCGCCTCCGCCTTGGTCATGCCGATGCCGTTGTCGGACACGGTGATGAGGCGCTTGTCCTTATCGACGGTGATGCGGATACGGTAATCGGCTCTGTCAAGGCCGACCTTATCGTCGGTCAGCGACAGGTAGCACAGCTTGTCGATTGCGTCGGATGCGTTGGAGATGATCTCACGCAGGAATATCTCCTTGTTGGTGTAAATTGAGTTGATCATCAGGTCAAGCAGTCTCTTGCTCTCGGCCTTGAATTGTTTCTTTGCCATATGTTAACCCTCCAAATATATAATACAAACACTATTAGAATTTATATTATAACACATTATTATAAATAATCAACAGATTGAAAGGCTTGACGAAGATGTTATAATATAATGTTGTTAAAAAGTATTATATTTTGGAGGTAATAACCTTGACTAAGATAGACATTTTCTCCGGATTTTTAGGTGCCGGCAAGACCACGCTCATCCGCAAGCTCATTGCAGAGGGCTACAAAAACGAAAAGCTCGTCCTCATCGAGAACGAATTCGGCGAGATCGCCGTTGACGGCGGCTTCCTCAAGGACGCAGGCGTTGAGATAACCGAAATGAACTCCGGCTGCATCTGCTGCACCCTCGTCGGCGACTTCACGAAGGCGCTTAAAAAGGTCATTGAGGAGCATCACCCCGACCGCATCCTCATCGAGCCGTCGGGTGTCGGCAAGCTCAGCGATGTCGCAAAGGCAGTCGCAGGCGTCGAGGGCGCCGAGATAGGCGCAAAGGTCACCGTTGTCGATGCCGGCAAGTGCCGCATGTATATCCGCAACTTCGGCGAATTTTTCAACGACCAGGTGCAGCACGCCGATGTCATCGTCCTCAGCCGCACGGATTCCGCCTCCGACGGCAAGGTCGTCACCGCAAGCGCCATGCTCTCGCAATTAAACCCCAATGCCACCGTCATCACCACCCCGTGGTCGGAATTAAGCGGCGAGCAGATAGTGCAGGTCATGGAGCGCATCGACTCCCTGTCGAGCACCATGCAGGAGATGACGCATTTCCACGAGCATCACCATGAGCATGACCATGACCATGAGCATGAGCATGACCACGACCATGAGCATGAGCACGACCATGAGCATGAGCACGACCACGAGCATGAGCACGACCACGAGCATGACCATGAGCATCACCACGACCATGACCATGAGCATCACCATGACCATGACCATGACCACGGCGACCACTGCTCCTGCGGCTGCGGTCACGATCACGACCATGACCATGCAGGTCACCACCATGCCGACGAGGTGTTCACCTCCTGGGGCGTTGAGACGCCGAAGAAGTTCAGTGAAGAGGAAATTCGTGAAAAGCTCAACGAGCTTGACGATTGCAGGCACTACGGCACCATCCTTCGTGCCAAGGGCTTTGTCGATTCCCCCGACGGCGAGTGGGTGTACTTTGACTATGTTCCGGGCGAGGTCGATATTCGCCGCGGCGGCGCTGCCGTCACCGGCAGGATCTGCGTCATCGGTTCAAAGATAAACGAGCAGGCTATCAAGGAGCTGTTTAACATTGAGTGAAATTAAAGATGTACCCGTATTCCTGTTTACGGGCTTTCTGGAAAGCGGCAAGACGAAGTTTATTCAGGAGACGCTTGAGGACAAGCGCTTTAACTCCGGCGAGCGCACGCTGCTGATCGTCTGCGAGGAGGGCGAGGAGGAGTACGCCCCAGACCAGTTTGCCGGCAAAAATGTGTTCATAAAGGTCGTCGAGGAGCCCGAGGAGCTTAATCGCCCCAACCTGCGCAAGTGGCTTGAGGAGACAGACAGCGAGCGTGTCGTTATCGAGTATAACGGCATGTGGATGCTCGACGATCTGTATCAGGCGCTGCCGGAAATGTGGATGGTGTATCAGGAGTTTCTGTTCGCCGACGCCCGCACCTTTGTAAGCTACAACGCCAACATGCGCAATCTCGTGTACGACAAGCTCAAAAGCGCCGAGCTCGTGGTATTCAACCGCTACGACGACTCCATCGACCGCATGACCCTGCACAAGATAGTCCGCGGCGCATCACGCAGAAGCGATATTGCCTACGAGTACGCCGACGGCAATGTGCAGTACGACGATATCGAAGACCCCCTGCCGTTCGATGTGAACGCACCCATCATCGAGATAGGCGATGACGACTACGCCATCTGGTACCGTGACCTTTCCGAGGAACCGCAGAAGTACGAGAACAAGACCGTGCGCTTCAAGTGCCGCTACCTCAAGCGCAAAAAGGTGCCCGAAGGCAGCTTCATCGTAGGCCGCCATGTCATGACCTGCTGCGCCGAGGATATCCAGTTTGCCGGGCTCATCTGCAAGTGGGACGGCTGGGAGAGCATCACCGGCGACTCGTGGCACATCCTCACGGCGAGGATAAATCACAAGTTCAGCCGTGCCTACGGCAAAAAGGGTCCGGTGCTGACCTATATCTCAGACGAGCCGTGCGAAGTGCCGGAGAACCCCGTGGCAAGCTTCTGAACGCCGAAAATGACGATAACCTGACCAAAAGCGCAAAAAACACGCAGATCTTTCGATCTGCGTGTTTTTTTATTCTTTCGCAGTCTCGCTTATTATCGCAGAGCCGATGATGAGCACTGCGCCGACTATGCCGAGCGGGGTGAGGCTCTCGTGCAGGACGGCAGCCGACAAAAGCAGCGCAAACACGGGGTCTATATAGCTCAAGACCGCAACGGTCTGCGCCCTGAGCCGCTGCATGCTGCCGAAATACAAAGCGTAGGTGATGCCCGTGTGAACGATGCCGACAAGCAGCACCGTGCCGACACCGGCAGCGCTCATCGAAAGGTCGGGCACGCCCTCGGTCAGCAGCACATACGGTATCATCACAAGCGCCGCACCGGCAAGCTGGATGATGGTCTTTGCGTAAATGTCCCCGACGACGATCTTTTTGTTTAAGATGATGACCGTTGCATAAAAGGCCGCCGCACCGAGGCCGAAAAGTATGCCCCGAATGTCCTGCACCTGTCCGGCGCCGCCGCTGAGCACGCCCGAAACAAACAGCATACCGACGATTGCGGCAAAAGCGCAGGCAAGCCGCTTTGCGTCGAGCCTTTCACGGAACACTATCGGCGAAAGCAGTATGACGATGGTCGGCTGCATGTAGTAGCACATGGTCGCCGCCGCAACGGTGGTGTAATTATACGCCTCAAAAAGCAGCATCCAGTTAAGCCCCATGACAGCGCCCGTTAAGACGAGCCAAAGCGTGGCTTTGCGCTCGGGCAGCTTCGGCTTGCCGCCCCGCACAAGCACGAAAACGAGCAAAAACACGCTGCCGAGCACACCTCGGCACAGCGCCAGCATCGCCGACGACAGCGGCACATATCTTCGCACCACCCCGAGCGTTCCGAATATCAGCATCGAGCCGATGAGCGCAATATATGATTTGAAATTTTCCTTGTTCATAGCGGTTCTCCTGTTCATCGGAAAACGATTTTACCGCCGGAGCTTTCTTCTGTCAAGAAGCAGCATTTTTCGATAAAAGCTTTCAGTTTCTGGTGTATATACACCTTTTTTAATTAAAAAATTTTTAAAATTAAAAATATTTCTGCAATATTCAAAGCATTTCGCCGTCCTTATGGTTGAGCGCTTAATAAATAAAGAACGGAGGCTCTCTATGACCGAGCTTCAGAAAACCCGGACGCTAAGGATGCTTTGCGTGCTGTTCGCAGCCGTCATTCTTATATGTGCGTTTCTTTCGCCGCAGGCAAATGCGGCATCAAGTGCAAGCAATTACGAAAACGCCGTCCTTTATTGGACAAATGTCGAAAGAAGCAGGCACGGCCTGTCAAAGCTCAAGACCACCGACGCTCTGTGCAGCGCATCCGGTGTGCGTGCCAAGGAGCTTTACAGCAAATTCAGCCACACAAGACCGAACGGCAACAAATGGACCACTGCACTCAGTGCCAAGGGCGTGAAATACCGCTCCGCTGCCGAGAATATAGCCAGAGGCTACACAAGCCCCTGCTCCGTCGTCAAGGCATGGATGGACTCCGACGGACACAGAGACAATATTTTAAGCAGCAAATACTCCTACCTCGGCGTCGGCCTGCACTACACCGAGTCGGGCAAGAAGTATTACTGGGATCAGCTTTTCACCGGCGGCGTGAGCTACTCGAACGCATACGGCACTTACAATGTTTCCCCCAAGGGTCTGAGCGTCAACAAGTCGAGCATTAAGCTGTCCAAGGGCAGCTCGACCACCATAACCGGCACGCCGTCACCGGTATACGCCACCGCCGTTGTCACCTGCAAAAGCTCTGACACGAGCGTCGTGAAGGTCACCGGCACGGAGGTCAATGTCATCACGATAAAGGGCGTATCCAACGGCAAGGCAAAGCTGACCGTCAAGTGCGGCTCATACACAAAAACGATAAGCGTTACTGTCGGAACGGGCTCTTCTGCTTCGACCCACACACACGAAGACAGTTCCGAAGACTTTTCCGACATTTTCGATAGCATATTCGGCATTTTCGACTGAGTATTGCGGCATACGGTTCACTTAAGTTTATATTCCTTTCTCCACCCCCCCACCCGTATCCGGTGTCTTCCCCCCGAAGCACCGGATACACAATTTTTGCGCAGCTGCGGCGCTTCGTTACCGCCCCACGCACCCTCTGCCTCATCTGCTTTTGCCGTCCGCCGTCCGAAGAGAGCCTTCCGGCTCTTTTTTTGTGCTTATAGATTGACCTTTTTGCGGTTATACTCTATAATGAAAGCGCAAGGTCGTTAAAAAAATAACTATTCTTGCAGACGCTACATCTTAAACGGACATTTCATTAAGGAGGCTGTTTTATGGATCGCAAAATCAGAGTTGTTCAGTACGGTGCGGGCAAGATGAGCCGCTATCTCATGCGCTATGTTATCGAGCATGGCGGCGAGCTGGTGGGCGCATTCTGCCGCAACAAAGGTCACATCGGCAAGGATGTGGCGGAGATAATCGGCAACGGCTTCCCCCATGTCGGCGTGGTGGTCGAAAATTCCGCCTATGCCGACAGACGCATAGCCGAGCTCAAGCCCGATGTGTGCATCATCGCAACACGCAGCACCGTTGCCGAGCTTGAGGACATTTTCACCATCTGCGCAAAACACGGCGTGAACGCCATCACCACCTGCGAGGAGGCGCTGTATCCGTGGAACTCCTCGCCCGCACTCACCGCAAAGTTAGACAAGCTTGCCAAGGAGGGCGGCTGCACGCTCACGGGCGTGGGCTACTGCGACCTGTACTGGGGCACGATGGTCACGAACTTAGCCGGCTCCTCGCACAAGATAACCAAGATCGAGGGCAGCAGCTGGTACAATGTCGAGGACTACGGCGTGGCGCTTGCCGAGGGTCACGGCGCAGGGCTTAGCGTCGACGAATTCAACAAGACCATCGGCTGCTACAACGACACCCCGTCGGACGAGATGAAGGAGCTTGTAGAGAGCGGAAAATATGTGCCGTCGTATATGTGGAACCAGAACGGCTGGCTTTGCAGCAAGATGGGGCTGCATGTCACCTCGCAGACGCAAAAATGCATCCCCTGCGTCGACAGGGAGGACTTAAAGTCCGAGACGCTGGGCATGGTCGTCAAGGCCGGTGACGCCACCGGTATGCGTGCCGTCGTCACGACCGAGACCAAGGAGGGCATCACCCTCGTGACCGAGTGCGTGGGCAAGATATACAATTCCGAGGAGACGGACAAGAATGTGTGGACGCTGCACGGCGAGCCGAACACGACCTGCATCGTCAACGAGCCTGCAACGGTGGAGCTGACATGCGCAACGCTCGTTAACCGCATCCCGCAGCTCATTGACGCTCCCGCCGGATATGTCACCACCGACCGATTCCCGTACAACGAATACATGGTGCACCCGATGAACACCTATGTGAAAACGAAGTAAACCGACATGACAATGACAAAAGGACAGCCAAGGGCGGATTCAGATAAGGATAAATCGCCCTGTAAAGAGCCTTTTTCCCCGATGCTGCGTTAAAGCATCAGGCCATAATTATGCCCGTCAAGCTTTGCCTTGCCTCGAGAAAAAATTCAATTTTACAGGGTG
>OIEG01000728.1_pt1 | contig 13308 bp, 8 predicted proteins | sample 1581751 | NCBI WGS metagenome assembly OIEG01 (sample SAMN01760950, study PRJEB22395) | human gut metagenome | reverse complement strand
TGGATTCCAGCGTCACATACAAAGCCTCCACACAATGCCCCTTGCTCAAAATGAAACGGTCACGCAAATCATCTTTAGGACTGTCCGCATTCACATTCATCACATCAAAGTAAAGAGCCGTAAGAACATTGAGGCAAGACAAGTCTCCACCGATATGTCCGGCTTTTGCTTTATAGATAATTTCAATTAATCTTTTTCGATTTCTTTCTGATTGAAGAATTAATTCTTTTGTTTTCATAGCTTATACACTTTCGTTTCCTTTGCAAATAAAACAAAAGAAAAGTATAAATCGAAAGAAAACGAAAGATTTTCACCTTATATTAACATATTTTACGATTAACAAGAAGGAAAAAGCAAATAAATAAAATATAAAACAAAAGCAATCGATAAAATAAAAGATAATTATTAGAATAAAAAAGAAGAAAAACAGTAAAAACGAACTTTCATTTGACTTTTTTTGACTACCTTTGCGAAAAAATTAAATGATTACACAATGCTCAATACTATAGACGAAGGAATCAAAGCGGTTCGGCAAGGAAAAATAGTGATAGTTGTCGATGATGAAAATAGAGAAAATGAAGGTGATTTTATCGTATCTGGTGAAAAAATCACCCCTGATATTGTCAATTTCATGATTACACATGGAAAAGGGCTTCTTTGTGTACCATTACCTCGTTCGCGTTGTGAAGAGCTTCAACTATACCCGATGTCGGAAGACAACACTTCTCTTTTAGGCACTCCGTTCACCATGTCTGTCGACCTGAAGGGCTACGGTTGTACAACGGGGGTTTCCGCCTATGACCGTTCTGCTACCATACGCGCTTTGGTTACTGGCAATATAAAACCGTCGGAATTGGCACGTCCCGGGCATATTTTTCCTCTCTACGGACATGAGAATGGAGTATTAGGACGCGACGGACATACGGAAGCCTTGCTAGACCTGACAAGAATGGCAGGATTGACACCCGGTGGCGCCCTCATTGAGATACTGAACCAGGATGGAACAATGGCCCGTTTGCCTCAATTACTAGAAATAGCAGAAAAGTTCCAGCTGAAAATTATAGCTATCAAAGATATCCAAGAGTATCGCAGGAACAACAAGATATAACAATATATAAAGTAGATATGGCACTAAACCAAAGAAGAGTCAAGATTTTGGACCTAATCCGCGAAGACGGACATGCAAAAGTTCAAGAATTAAGCAGGATTTTCAATGTTACGGATGTTACAATCAGACAAGACTTGGAAGCCCTTGAAAAATTAGGGTATATCCAAAGAGAACATGGTGGAGCTTTCCTAAAAGACGTAGGCTCATTTGCAAAGACCGGAAAGGTCTTCAACCAAAACCATATTGAAGAAAAAAGAGAAATAGCCCGAAAAGCGGTATCGTTTATCCGCGAAGGCGAATGCATCATTCTCGATTCAGGTTCCACCACTACAGAAATAGCCAAACTACTTACGCAATACAAAGAGCTCACTGTCATCACCAATGCACTGAACATAGCGTTGATATTGGGCGAGAATCCCGGTATCACCCTCATCGTGACGGGAGGAGAGTTCAAAGCGCCTACCCTTTCACTGACCGGAAAGATGGCAGCCGACTCACTCAAAGGTTTCCATGCCAACAAATTATTCCTCGCCACAGCAGGAATATCTCCGGACATGAGCCTGACTTATCCAAGCCTCAGCGACCTGATGGTAAAATCGGCCATGATAAAGGCTGCCGAAGAAGTCATCCTGGTAGCCGATTCTTCCAAAATCGGGATAAGCGCATTCGCAAGTTTAGGGTCGATAACTATGGTGAACTCCTTCATCACAGACAATCATATCTCGAAAGAGAATATTGAGAAAATGAAGGGGAAAAACATAAATCTCCTGATTGGATAATTGAAAGGGAAAAAGAGACCCGGCCCTCGTACCCATTTATATTATATTACAAATATAAGTACAATCTGCCTGCATTCCCATGCCTTTTCATCTCACTCACTGAACGAACCGGATTCAGTCAGGGACTGAAAGCCTTTCACTCAGGGACTGAATGCCATTCAGTCCTTGAGTCATTGCACCCCCTCTCAGAAGGTATCAGGAAGGAGGTATAGCAAACCACCCACCCCGTAAAAACAAGCAATAAAATTATAGGACATCCTCCTCTGAAAGCCGATATGCTTCCCTGACCACTTCCTGCGGATAGCCGCACATCTCGATAATCCGGATGGCATTACGTTCCGTCACCGGTCCCGGCTTCAACTTATAATCAAAAGACAATGTATTGTCGGCAACACACTCACAAAAATGAAACAATTCATATTCGTCCTCAAGTAAGGAAGCCAGTTCGACATCGTGAGTGGAAGCAAACACAATACTGTTCTTGTGCGCCAAAGCAGACAGCACAGCTTTGGCTATAGCTATCCGTTCCACCGTATTCGTCCCCTTGAACAACTCGTCCAGCAGGAAAAACCGCCAACACTCCTTTCCGGCTTCCAGCATCTCTCGAACAATTTGCACCTCCTGCAGAAAGAAACTTTTTCCCTCCATCAGACTATCCTCCAGATGGATAGCAGAATATAACGCAGTATCCATAGGAAAACGGAAACTGCGAGCAAAACAAGTATGGAGCACTTGTGCGGAAAGCAGGTTAAGTCCGATGGCATGGATAAAAGTTGTCTTACCGGACATATTGGAGCCGGTAACAAGGACAGATTTGCCACAGAGTGTAATGTCATTAGGGATACAACGTTCTATAAGCGGATGATAAAGCCCTTCTGCATGAAACGTTTCACCCTCGCTGCAAGCTTCCGGTAAAACATAATAAGGCAGCCCATTCCGGAGTTCGGAAACAGAGCAAAGCACATCCACCAATCCGAAATAGCGGAAAACCTCTTCAATCTGTTCCTGTCTACCCTGCAATAGAAAGAAAGCCTTGGAAACCGGAATAACTTCCCGCAGAAAAAACACATTCACTATCTCGGTGAAGAAATAAGCGAAAATGGCGATGTCGCTCTCCAGTCTGATACTGAAACGGAAAGTGGAAAGTTTCTTTCGCAACGGATGCAATGCCTGCAAAGTCTTTTGGATATCCCGATGCACGGATGCACACAACGGAATCTGTGCCAACTTCTCCGCTTGCCTGAGCAACTGCCATAACTGAGGAATGGAAAAGAAATAGCCCTGAATCCGCGCCTTGCTGCGATAGTGCAGTACCATGTTCACCAATACCGATGTGCACAAAATCCCCAAAACATAAAGCGAAGACGTAATGTAAACTATTCCCAACAAAACAAAAGGCGCGAATTGCAAGATAGTCAGCAAACGGTAAAAGCGGCGGGAATACACGGGATGGGAAATGGAGAATAGCGATGCAATGGTATAAGCATCCGGCGTATCCAGTTTCCGCAACTCCGACCGGATTTCTGCACGCAACTCCTTGTCAGCAGAAAGCTTACGAATCACTTCCTCTTGTTCCGAAATCTCCGAAAGACGGTTGTAATGCAACACGTCGTAGAGGTACTGTCGGCCCACACAAGAAGAGGTACGGTCAGCCCATTCGAAAAAATCATCCAGATTGAGGTCATCCCAGGTTTTCTGCGACACCAAATGTTCTGTCTCCCTCGCCGACCGGTACTCGTGGTATAGCGATATATCCGAAAATGACTGTTCCATCAAAGAATTATTTGGAATGATGCACAAAAATAATGAAAAGATTGCATTCTATCTAATTTCCTTGCTGCTTTCCCTATATTATGTTTACTTTGCGGATACAAACACTTTTCATTACTTCACCATTAAAATTATAACAAGATGAAACACACTTTTTTCACATTGACACTGTTTTTACTGGCCTTACTGTCAACATCATGCGGAAACAAGAAAGTAGCATATCAGAATCCCCTGCCCATGGCCTTCGGAGACCCGTTCCTACTGAAAGCTTCCGACGGCAAATACTATATGTACGGAACGGGCGGAGTATCGAACGGTTTTAAAGTATACTCCTCCGATGACCTGGTGACATGGACAGACGAGGGTCCCATCTATCAAGGCGGCACCTCCGACTCATGGGCCACCGACTGTTTCTGGGCACCCGAAGTGTATGAACGGGACGGCAAATACTACCTATGGTTCAGCGCCAACTGGAAGGAAAATCCCACTAAGGAGCAAGAGAACTTCCGTATCGGTGTAGCCGTAGCCGATAAGCCTACCGGCCCTTTCAAAGAGCTGTTCAACCAACCGGTATTCGACCCCGGCTATCCTATCATCGACGCAAACATACTCTTTGACGATGCTTCCGGAAAGACCTACCTCTACTACTCCCGCTGCTGCTACAAACATGCCGTTGACAGCGAAGTTTCAACATGGGCCAAAGAAAAGGGCTGGTTTGACGAGATTGAGGAAAGTTGGATTTACGGCGTGGAACTGAAACCAGATTTCTCTGGTATCATCGGAGAACCGGTAGCACTGCTTTGCCCGCCCCAGACAATGGACAACCCTCAAGCGGAATGGGAGAACCGCTCGGTGACTTCACATGAAGTCAACAGACGCTGGACAGAAGGTTCGTATATCGTGAAGCACAAAAATCTTTACTATATGCTGTACTCTGCAAACTTTTTCGGAGGGAAAAATTATGCGGTGGGTTATGCTACCTCCCAGAACCCCTTAGGACCATTCACAAAAGCTGCCAACAATCCGGTGCTGCAAAAGGATACAGAGCAAGGCGGCATCGTGACCGGAACCGGGCATTGTATGCTCATCGATATTCACAACCGCCTCTACTGTGTCTATCATGGACGCACCGAAACCACTGGTGACGAACGAATGGTATTCATCGACCCCATAGACATCCAACCGGACGGGAAACTGGTAGTCCACGGACCGAATACGGATTTACAGAAAATCACATATTAAAGCCATCAGGCGCAGACTGCACAGCATGTCACGGTTCATTATTCTCCGTGGTTCTCCTATACATTCCGCGCCTGATGAAAATTAAAAAGGACATATCCATACACAACAATCCGCTCCATATTTGTTCCTGACTTCAATTCTATTTTCACCGGTATCCAATACAATGCCTTTCCATTCCAGTACATTTACGGAATCAGGTTTTGCAGTCCCATATGCTTTGCCATTGATATACAATTTGGCAGCTCCGCTATTGCTGAATACTTGCACATCAACAGTTTTGCGGGTTCTGTTTACCAATCGTTTTCCTGCGATATATACAAACTTATCTTCTTGATTCCAGTTTGCCTTATAAAAGTAAAAGGCATCTTTCTTTATTTTCCGGTCGTAAGTCACCAGCCCCTTATCGTTGCGTCCCATAATGGATCCCTCCCTACGGCCTGCCGCCGAAAAGTCGAACATGCACCAGATGAAGTTGCACCACAAGAATTCGCGTTCCTGAAGCTGTTTCCAATTCTCCACATGATAATAAGTCTGCCAGTTTTCGGGATGCCATTGCCCCCACGGTTCCGGATGCCTCAGCGAGTCTGCCTGCTGGAATACGCATGCCCCGGCACCATACTCGCTGATGCCCATCTTCCGCTCCGGATGTGCTGCATGCTCGCGGTCTATCCAGCGCCCCATGTCATCCATGTTGTCACCATACCAGCCGAAATACTTGTTGAAAGCAATCAGGTCGGTGAATCCGTTGAAGTCGTCATCCTGATTACTGGCTCCCATAGTGGGACGGCTCGAGTCCAACTGACGGGCCAAAGCATGAAGCTCTGCCGCCATACGCGAAGGACGGTCCAGCCAACCGGAATTTATCTCATTGAACAGCCCCCAGAACAAAATGCAGGGGTGATTGTAGTTCTGTAAAATCAGTTCCTTCAATTGCAGGCGCAAGTTTTCATCATAAGCAGGATTATTCACATAAACATTGACAAAAGGAATCTCAACCCATGCCACCAGTCCCCGCTTGTCCATCTGTTGATGCATGTATTTGGCTTGCGGATAGTGGCAAAGACGCACGGCATTGCATCCCATTTCCTGCATCAAGTCCAAATCTTCGTCATGGTCTTGCGGATAAAATGCCGAAGCGCGTTCCGCCCTGTCCTGATGCCGGTTCACGCCATTCAAACGATAAGGCTTTCCATTCAGAAAGAAACCTTTCTCCGCATCGGCATGAAAGTAGCGGAAACCTATCTCTTCTTCGCGGCGGTCTATCTCTTTCCCATCCTTACGCAATATCACCACTCCTTTATATAAATAGGGGTCCTTCACTCCATCCCACAAATGAGGCCTTTCAAGCACCATGTCCATCACCACCTTTTTATCCTCACCCACCTCTGCACTGGCAACACGGCAAAGCAACTTTTCCTTGTCATATAGTTGAAACTCCACCTCGCAACCGGTCACAGTAGTTTCCCTTGCCGAAAGCAGTGCTTCAATTTTCAAATGGGCCTTTTTCTCCGATACATCGGACTGAGTGAAGAATACACCTGAAGAGGCATAATAAGCAGGTTCTATGCAGACATCCTCCGTTACCAGCAGCTCCACTCCCCGATACAACCCGCCAAACATATTGAAGTCACCGCAAATGGGAGCGATATCCATAGTCTGAGCATTGCTGACACGAATTTCCAATACACTTTCTGTTCCCGGGACCAGGAAATCAGTCAATTCTGCCACAAATGCCGTATAACCACCCTTATGTTGCATCACAAAATGATGGTCGATAAAAATGTCGGCAACCGTCTGTGCAGCCATCACTTTCAAGAAAAAACGTTTGCCCCGATAATGGGCAGGAACAGACAACTTACGACTGTAATTGCATAATCCCCTATAATAATCGGCATTGCCAAACATGCCATCGCCCGCATTCCAAGTGTGAGGCAAAGTAACCTTCACTATTTCCGAAGCAGGTGCCTGAAAACCCCGGTGGAAATTCCATCCTTCATTCAGTGGAATCACCTCTACGGCAAATACACATGTTGACAATATTCCCAAAGAGAATAAAAATAAAATGATGAATCTGTTCATTTTCGATAAAGTATTAGAAGGTTAATCATATTGGCAGGAACCAGTCCTTCCCTGCAAAGGTATGAAATAAATGTTGAATAATAAATGAGAAAAACACTTCAAGACACGCAAGACAACAAACGGATGACATGTTTAAGACTTATACGACCGCGATGCAACATTACAGACCTATTAATGCAACATATTTACGTTTATTTAAATAAGATATTGCTATCTTTGAGAATTCAATTTCAGATTATATAGTATGTCTTTTACAAACTATTTACACAAATTAGTGTTCCCCCTCATTATTCTGTTACTGGCTTATCTGCCGTTAGCAGGACAAACTCCGTATGTATTTCGCCATCTGAAAGTAGAAAACGGGCTTTCAAACAATAACGTAAAAACCATATTGAAAGACTGTGAAGGCTTTTTATGGATAGGGACCGCCAATGGATTGAACCGATACGACGGATATAGCTTTAAAGTGTATCAACCCAAAGAAAAAGACATCCATTCTTTATTGTCTAACGACATCTGGAACTTACAGGAAGACGGTTTGGGCAATTTGTGGATTGGAAGCGAGGCAAGATATTGTATATACGACCGAGACAAAGACAACTTCATTACCGATATTCCCTCATACCTCCTTAAAATAGGCATCCAGATAAATGGTACCTACAAAGTACATGTTGACAAAAGACACAATTTATGGGTACTGCAAGGCCAAAATGCTTTTTACTTCAATTTTTCTCATAAAACCCTTAAAACATTCAAAATAGAAAACTTTCCAGAAGAAACTCCGGAACTGAGTATCAGCGATGATGGTGAAAACCTATATCTTCTTTGGAATTCGACCTTATTGAAACTAGAGAACAACGCAAAGAAATGTAAACGGGTAGATAACATCAGCTTACCCTCCAACTCTATTATCGAAAAGCACATATACATTGATTATCATGGAGGCATCTGGCTATATTCATATACCGATGAACAAATATTCTATAAGAAAAACATAAAATCGGAATGGAACCAAATCAATCTCCATTCCAAAATAGAGACAAAAAGTAATGCGGTAAGGAGCATACTGGATGACTCGAACGGACATGTCTGGATAGGAACGGACCATAAAGGAGTATTCATTTATGACTACGTAAATGATAACCTTGTCAACCTCCTGAATACCCCTATGTCTTCCACATCCCTTGCTTCCAACAGAATAAATACAATCTACCGTGATGATTCAGGCGTCATTTGGTTAGGAAATTTCAAAAAAGGAGTTTCTTATTATCACGAAAGCTTCCATGAATTTATTGATACCCAGCATAAAGAATGCGGTGATATAGCCTCCATTTTAGAGGATAAGGCCGGAAACATTTGGCTGGGAACAGATGGGAACGGACTTTATGTAAAAGAAAAGCAAAAAGGATTTGCCATTCGCAAACTATCCATCCCCGACATAGCCATCATCAGTCTTCTCGAAGACCATAAAGGACGGATTTGGGCAGGAAGTTATCAAGACGGATTGTTCTGCTATGAGAACAACAGTATTCGCCATTTTACTCCAGAGAACAGCCAACTGCCATACAGTGGCGTATGGAGTATGAAGGAAGACCGATATGGAAACTTATGGATAGGTTATGTACTGGAAACTTTGGTTTGTTTTAATCCGGACGCAAATACTGCGACAAGTTATCTACTACCTGATGGGAATAATATCAATGTACTCAATATCTGTTATGACTATGGAGACAAAATGTATATCGGGACTACATACGGACTCTGTGTAATGGACATCGTGACGAGAAAACCCGAAATGATTTATGCCAATCGAAAAGAGACACAGCCATTCAAGCAGCTCTTCATTTCCACTGTATTCAAGGACGACAGAGATATATTGTGGTTAGCCCATAAACAAGGATTGACTGCCTGGGACTTAAAAAATGATTCACTACACTGGTTCGACGTAAACAACGGATTGTGTGACAATCTCATTAACAGTATAACCCAAGACAATCATGGTAACATGTGGCTTGCAACAAGTAACGGATTGTCTATATTGGAAGTAACCCCAGACACCCAGGAAGGAGTAGACTTTTCTTTCAAGAATCTTTCTACCAGAGACGGATTGCCAGAAAATCATTTCAACTCCCATTCCGCTTGTAAATTGTCCAGCGGAGATTTACTGCTGGGAGGCACCAGTGGCTATACATCTATAAATCCGAACAAGCTGACCGAAAAGAGCCGACCGCTGGCAAAGGTGTATTTTACAAATCTGACCATTGGCAATCAACATATAGAAGTAGACTCAATATATGAAGGGCGTAAACTATTAACAACTGTACTTGGCAGAACCCCATCATTGTCTGTCAGATATGACGATTATTTAATCTCCATCGAATTTGCCGCAGGCGATTTGCTGAATGCTGATAAAATAAGATATGCCTATAAACTGGAAGGATTAAATACCCAATGGTACTATACAAACGAGAACAAAGTAGCTTTCACCACCCTTCCTCCTGGCAATTACAAACTATTGATTAAAGCTTGTAACAGTGACGGTATATGGAATGACGAAGCTAGTGAGTTGAATATAACCGTTTCATCTCCAATATATTTATGTAATGTTGCTATCATCTTATACATATTGTTTGCCATTGGTATAATATCCTATGTAATATACCGATTCAAAAAGCATCACAACATAAGACTGGAGCAACAACGAGCAAAACTGGAGCAAGAACAAAAGTTGCTCCTGAATGAGATGAAGCTAAAGTTCTTTACAAATATAAGCCATGATTTACGTACACCACTGACGCTTATCATTAGCCCGTTACAAATGTTATTGTCAGAAACCCTGGATGACGGAATACGCAAAAAACTAAATACAATCAATAAAAATGCACAACAATTACTTACATCGATAAACTCTCTGCTTGATTTCCGGAAACTGGATGTAGGAGCCGAGACAGCTCATTACAAATCGGGAGATATTGTCAACTTTATCCGCGAGATTTGCAGTACTTTTCAAGAGTATGCTCTTGACCATACCATCAGCTTCTGTTTCATGTGCGAAGTAGAAAACCTGAACATGTCCTTCGATCCGGTTAAAATAAAAAAAGTAATGAACAACTTGTTGTCCAATGCCTTCAAATACACTCCTGATAAAGGAGAAATCAATGTACATCTTTATCGCGAAGATGACAATGTATGCATCTGTGTGGCAGACAACGGACAAGGTATCATAGACAAAGACAAGAAACATATCTTCGAACGTTTTTATCAGGTGCAACAAACTTCGGAAAAAACCGGCAGTGGAATCGGCCTGCATATTGCAAACGAATATGTACATCTACACAAAGGAACAATCTCCGTTACAGACAATTTTCCTAAAGGTTCCGTATTTACCGTTAAATTGCCTATCGTCACATATGCCAGTGAAAAGGAGGAATTACTTCCGGAACTGCTAAACAATGACAAAGCTCCGAATGAACTTCCCGTTCCAAATGCGGAAGAATTGCGGTATACCATCTTGTTGGTGGACGACAACAAGGATTTCTGTAGTTTCATGTCTGAATACCTGTCCGATGAATACGCCATACAGGTTGCCTACAATGGAGCAGAGGCATTGAAGATATTAGAAAAAAACAGTGTCAATATTGTAATAAGCGACATCATGATGCCAGTGATGAATGGAACAGAGCTATGTCGGCAAATCAAAACAAACATGCAATGGTCCCACATTCCCGTTATATTGCTTACAGCCCGTATGGCAGAAGAATACAAAAGTGAAGGATTTGAGCAAGGAGCCGATGACTATATCGTAAAGCCTTTTGACTTCAAATTACTAAAGCTGCGCATCAGGAAATTTATTGAATGGACAGAAAAAAGCCATCGTAAATTCAGTCAGAAAATAGAAGTGACACCTAATGAAATAACAATCACTCCACTAGACGAACAATTTATTGAAAAAGCTATCAAAATAGTAGAAGAGCGCATGAGTGATTCCGACTTCTCTGTGGAAATGTTAGGAGCAGAATTGGGGTTGAGTCGTAGCCATCTCTACAAAAAGCTGATGTGTATCACCGGTAAAGGTCCGGCAGAATTCATCCGGATTATCCGTTTGAAGCGCAGTAAGCAACTTCTAAAGGAAAGCCAGAAACAAATTGCAGAAATTGCCTATGAGGTGGGATTCAGTTCTCCAAAAAGGTTCACTGTAAACTTCAAGAATGAATTTGGAATATCACCATCTGATTACATCCGCAGTCTAAAATGATAACTTGAAACATAAAGGTACACTATTTAAAACATAACAAGCCTACATTATTGCCAAAACAGTTCATATTTGCAGTGACTTTCAAATCAGTCATTTCTTATATTTTTAAATCTTAAATTAAAGTATTATGAAGTTACGCGCAAATGTACGTCCACAATGGCAATGGGCAAAATTAAAGCAATTGCTTGCCATTGTGCTGATGTTTTGGGGTACAATCTCCATGTACGGACAAAGTAAAATGATTTCCGGTATCGTTCAGTCAGAATCGGACGGTGAACCACTTGTAGGAGCCACCGTTATAGTAAAAGAGACCAAAGCCGGTGGTACCACCGACCTCAACGGACGTTATTCCGTCCAAGCAGGACAAGGGCAGACTTTGATTGTTTCCTACATCGGCTACCGTTCCAAAGAAATAAAGGTCGGAAAAAACAGCCGTATAGACGTGCAATTACAAGAGGACAACGAAATGTTGGACGAAGTAGTAGTTGTAGGTTACGGTACGATGAAACGCAGTGACTTGACCGGTTCCGTGGTCAGCGTGACGGGTGACGAACTGAAAAAATCCGTAGTCACCTCGCTCGACCAAGCTTTGCAAGGACGCGCCGCCGGTGTACAAGTAACGCAGAACTCCGGTACTCCGGGTGGCGGTATCTCCGTCAGTATCCGTGGCATCAACTCCCTGAACGGCAACGAACCGCTCTACGTTATCGACGGTGTAGCCATCTCAGGCAACAACACCAGCAACAGCAGCGTGCTCAGTTCCATCAACCCTGCAGACATCGTTTCCATGGAAGAATTGAAAGTATTTTCTTCATCATAACCGTAATAACCGGCTTTCTGTAATACACGGTCTGCAATGAAATCTTTACGCGTACGATTACTTTCAACGATTGCACTCATCATATTCTGTGGAACATCGTTATAGTTGGCGAGAAGCTGCTTGGTATCTTTTGGAAGACAGTATCCACCGTAACCGAAGGAAGGATTGTTGTAATGGGTGCCGATACGAGGATCGAGACAAACGCCATTGATAATCTGCTGTGTGTTCAATCCCTTCATCTCGGCATAAGTATCCAGTTCGTTGAAGTAGCTGACACGCAGAGCCAAGTAGGTGTTAGCGAATAGCTTAACAGCCTCAGCCTCGGTGAAGCCCATGAACAGAGTGTCGATGTTTTCTTTAATTGCACCTTCCTGAAGCAGACCAGCAAACTCGTGAGCAGCCTTAACCAGACGCTCATCGTTCAGATCAGTGCCAACAATGATACGGCTCGGATACAGATTGTCATACAAAGCCTTGGACTCGCGCAGAAATTCCGGGCTGAAGATGATGTTCTTACTACCAAACTTCTTACGCACGGATGCAGTGTAACCCACAGGAATCGTAGACTTGATAACCATAATGGCATTCGGATTATATTCCATAACCAACTTAATTACTGCTTCAACCGCAGAAGTATCAAAGTGCTGGGTCTTGCTATCATAGTTGGTAGGTGCTGCAATAACAACAAAGTCCGCATCGCTATATGCTGCCTTTGCATCCAACGTTGCGGTCAAATTCAAATCTTTTTCTGCCAAGTATTTTTCGATATAATCATCCTGAATCGGAGATTTCTTATTGTTAATCATATCGACTTTGGCCTGCACAATATCGACTGCCACTACCTGATGGTTCTGCGCCAGAAGCACACTCAGCGAAAGCCCCACATATCCCGTGCCGGCCACAGCGATTTTATAGTTTTTCATAGTTCTATTCTCCCTCACTAATTTTTTATAAAACAGTAAACAAGCCCACGGCGGATCACTCAATGGTAATCCACCGTAGGCTCGATTCGTTCTCCTTAATTTTTTACTTGCTGCTCATTTTGTGGGTCAAAACAGAGCTGCACCAAAACCGCCCACCTATAACTTCTGGATTTTAGTATCTCCGCAGCCTGTCAGCAAATAAACACTTTTGTTGAACGAGTCGAGCCGTCAAAACCCTTTAGTTATCGTAGTTTTTCTTGGTTGACCCTATTATATCTCTAGCCCCTCTTCGATTGATTGTAGGAACCGTTTTCTGGTGAACACCTTCATAC
>OIEG01000721.1_pt1 | contig 13423 bp, 12 predicted proteins | sample 1581751 | NCBI WGS metagenome assembly OIEG01 (sample SAMN01760950, study PRJEB22395) | human gut metagenome | reverse complement strand
GGAATTAAGTTTGATATTTCGGGATTTATAGTTGCTATTTCGGGATTATATGCTATAATATAAAATGTGTTTTAGTACTTACTCGCGGACCGAGAGAAAGGAATGATATGATGGCTGTAAGCTATAAAAAACTCTGGCACATTCTGCTTGATCGAGATATGAAGAAAAGAGATTTGCAGGAAGCTGCAGGGCTCACAAAATACGCAATGAATAAGCTTAGTCGTGATGAAAATGTCAGCACTGAAGTGTTGGGAAAAATCTGCTCTGCTTTGAATTGTACAACTGACGATATTATGGAGTTTGTTTCTGACGAAAAGTAAGTCCGTTTTATGGGACACTAGTTGTGTGTATCATGATAGGGGGTAGTACGTTGCCCTTAGAAAAAGAAAAAGGATGGGGTCACAGAATGAATAAGCAACAACTTGCTCAGAAAATATGGGCTTCCGCAAATCAAATGCGTTCCAAAATTGAAGCAAATGAATATAAGGATTACATACTAGGCTTTATTTTTTACAAGTATCTTTCCGATAAGGAAGTTAAGTTCTTGAAGGAGAACGACTATGATAATGAACTCCTGAAAACCGTATCGGAGGAAGATGCCGAAACAGTTGAATGGATCCAAAAAAACATAGGCTACTTTATTGCCTATAAGGATCTTTTCTCCACTTGGCTCACGATGGGTAAGGACTTTGATGTTTCAAATGTCCGTGATGCTCTTTCTGCATTTAGCCGACTAATTTCTAGTTCGCATAAAAGGGTATTTGAAAAAGTATTTGATACCCTGCAAACAGGCCTTTCCAAACTTGGCGATAGCTCCGGTTCACAAACGAAAGCAATTAGTGGGCTGCTGACGCTGATAAAAGATATTCCTATGGATGGCAAGCAGGACTACGATGTTCTCGGTTTCATCTACGAATATCTTATCAGTAACTTTGCAGCAAATGCTGGAAAGAAAGCTGGCGAGTTCTACACCCCGCACGAGGTATCGCTTCTGATGTCCGAGATCGTTGCGAGTCATTTGAAGGGTAAAAGTGAAATCAAAATCTACGACCCGACAAGCGGTTCGGGCTCACTGCTTATCAATATTGGTCAAAGCGTTGCGAAGTATATGAGCGACGACAACAATATTCAGTATTACGCTCAGGAGTTGAAAGAGAATACTTATAACCTGACCCGAATGAATTTGGTTATGAGAGGCATTGATCCCGCTAACATTATCACTCGTAACGGCGATACTCTCGAGGAGGATTGGCCGTACTTTGATGAAAATGATCCGGTCAATACCTATAACCCTCTCTATGTGGATGCGGTCGTGTCCAATCCGCCGTATTCGCAGGCTTGGGATCCGTCTAATAAAGAGGGAGATCCTCGTTATGCTCGTTTTGGACTTGCTCCCAAAGGAAAAGCCGACTATGCTTTCCTACTTCACGACCTGTTCCATATCAAACCGGACGGCATTATGACAATTGTTCTTCCCCACGGCGTACTGTTCCGTGGCGGTGAGGAAGGTGAAATCAGAAAAAACCTGATCGAGAATAACCATATCGACGCCATTATCGGGCTGCCTGCAAATATCTTCTTCGGGACAGGGATCCCCACCATTATTATGGTGCTGCGCCAAAAGCGTGAGAACACCGATGTTCTTATCATCGACGCATCCAAGGGATTTATCAAAGAGGGTAAAAATAACAAGCTCCGTGCGTCTGACATTAAACGCATAGCAGACACCTTTATCAAGCGTGAAAGCGTCCCGAAGTTTTCACGAGTTGTCAGTCGTGAAGAAATTCGCAGCAATGATTATAACCTGAACATTCCTCGCTATGTGGACTCATCTGAAGCAGCCGAGCATTGGGATGTCTATGCGTCTATGTTTGGCGGTATCCCGACGGCAGAAATTGAAGAGCTGGGCGAATTTTGGACGGCGTTCCCGGCACTGAAAAAGGCTCTGTTTACAGAGAGTGGCATCCCCTATGTGAATGTGTCTGTCGATGACATTAAGAGTGCCATCAAGAGCCACCCCGATGTGGTCGGATTTGAGGATGCTTTTAATGCCGCCTTTTCTACTTTCCCGGCGTTCCTGAAAGAAGAACTCATCGACCGGATGGAAAGCATTGAAATCTCTAAGGCTGAAACCGTTCTGAGCGCTGATATTTTTGAGCGTCTGAAGGATATTCCGCTTATCGACAAATATGCGGCGTTCCAACTCCTTGACGACGATTGGACTGGGATTTCTATTGATCTTGAGGTCTTGCAGACCGAGGGCTTTTCTGCGACAAAGGAAGTCGATCCGAACCTTGTCATCAAGAAAAAGGATGGCAAAGATCAAGAGGTGCAAGAAGGCTGGGTAGGTCACATTATCCCGTTTGACTTGGTACAGGCGACTTTGCTCTCCGCAGAAACGGATGAGCTCCACGGTTTGGAAAGCCGTTTGGCGGAAATCCCGTCTGAATATGAGTCCATCCTTGATGAAATGACAGAGGAGGATAAAGAGAGCTGCAACGATGTTCTCACCGAGGAAGGCGATGCTTTCGTTCCGAAAGAAGTATCCAAAAAGATTAAGGAACTGAAGAAAGACCGTTCTCCTGAAAGCGTTGCGCTTCGTACACTCTTAGAAAAGGTAGAGTCTTTGGTCAAGAGCGAGAAAGAAATCAAGGCGGAGATCAAGGCAAAGAGTGCTGCGTTGCAGGCAAAAACAAAGGATACGATTGAAAGACTGAGCGACGAGCAGGCTTTGGATCTGCTCGAAAAGAAGTGGATTGCTCCTCTCATTGAGAGCATTCACAAACTGCCTGATACCGTAATCGACAGCTTGGTGAGCAAAATTCAAGCCCTTCAGAACAAGTATGCCACAACTTTCTTCGAGGTCGAACAGCAGATCAGCGAAACCGAAGCAACGCTTTCGGGAATGATCGATGACCTTGAGGGTAATGAGTATGATATGCTGGGACTTAATGAGTTGAAGAAATTGCTGGGAGGTAGTGCAGAATGACGAAAAAATCAGATGCTCCCGCAATTCGCTTCAAAGGATTCTCAGACGCTTGGGAACAGCGTAAGGTTGGGGATTTGCTCATAGAGCGTAATCAACAAGCACCAATGAGCGACGAATATCCCCTTATGGCATTCATAGCAAATGAAGGTGTTGCCCCTAAAGGTGAGCGTTATGACCGAAGCGCCTTAGTTACGGACACGGTAAACAAGCTATATAAGAAAACAGAGAAAGGCGATTTCACATACTCCGACACCTACAAGCACCGTATGCTCAGCGCCACCTCCGAGTCATCCGGCGTTAAAAACAGCTTTGAGTACGACGGCAGCGGCAACCTCACCAAAACGAGGGTGGACAAGTCCGGCTACGCAAAGTACATTGAGCAGTATTCCGAGTACACAAGCAACGGCCTTGATCCACCGTTCATTTGGAAGGCTTAACTTCTAAATGAATTGACAGAGCATAAAAAATAGGATATATTTTATATGCAACAACTGTGAGTTCCGCTGGATTTGCAGTGGGATATAATGAGTGGGGTACCTATTCGACATCAAAAGAACTGTCAAATGATTTGAAATTAGTCTCAAGTGAAAGCGCAAAAATTAGGCAGGGACAGAGTCCGGAAGTCAAAAAAGTTGCAGACAAGCTAGTAGATACGACAAAAAAGAAAATTAAGCGAAACGCTGCAAAGGATGCTGCGTCATGGGCGGGGTGGACTGGACTCAAAAACGGCTTTAATTGGATGCTAAAGCATATTTTCTAGGTAAATCGATGATGAAAAATAATAGAACTATTTGGCGAATGTTGTCAGACCAATATGCGTGGTATTTCTATATAGCGATTTTTCTTGTCGTTTTGATTCTTACTAATTTCAGTGATGAGACAGTGTATAACACTGAAAGAATTACCGGAGTGGTGACAGATGTTGAGTTTTGTTCTGCGCGTGGGTCGTGGCTGGAATTTAAAATTGGCGGAGTGAATTGTTGTTATGTGATCGCAGATGCCAATAATATGGGTATAGATAGAGTGACGGATAGTTACAAACACTTAGAAGCATCGGGAAAAACAGTAACTGCAATAACAACTGATAAATTTAGTTTCTGCCCGGGTAAAGGACTTCGGGTTGTGGGAGTTGTGGGAGAAAAAGGAGATTGCTTTTCCGTTGCATCACACAATAAGCGACAGTTATTCGTGAAAATGGCTCTATGCATTGGCCCTGCATTAATGGCGTTGCTTGCACTCGATTATAAACTCTTTGTCGTTTTTAATGAGATAATTATCCCCGCACATAAGCGAAAAAAGCGTAGGGAGGAAAAACAGATTCAGAAAGCGAAGTTTGCAACCCAACAAACAACAAAGCAGGAGCAAGCCACTTTGAAACGAAGCAAACGAAACAGTCGCAAAAAGTAAAACCCCCATTTAGAGCAGATAGGCAAACGCCTATCTGCTCTTTTTAAATGTTGACGAAATCGGGGGATAATGGTAGGATAAAAGCATGATTTAATCACTTCCTGTGATGAGTTGGACATGGCAGGGCAGGCAGCTTACAAAAGCGGTAAAGGATAAAACAGTTACTTTTACTTACGATTCTGAAGGCATCCGAACCAGCAAGAGTGACGGCACAAATACGACCAAGTACCTGCTCAACGGCACACAGATACTCGCCCAAACGACCAACGGCAAGACACTGTGCTTCTTCTACGACCAGCAGGGCAACCGTGTCGCCATGGCCGACGGCAGCAACAAATTCTATTATTACATCTATAATCTCCAAGGTGATGTAATAGCCCTCGCCGATGCCTCCACCGGCAAGCTGGCAGCCACATATACTTATGATGCCTGGGGTAAGATCGTAAAGATCAACGGCATAGACCCCAATTCTGTTGCCGAAAGCAGCATCGCGAAGATCAACCCCTTCCGCTACCGTGGCTACTACTATGATACAGAGACCAAGCTCTACTATCTCCAGTCTCGTTACTATGACCCCGACACCGGCAGGTTTATATCCCCTGACAAGTACACTACAACGGGTCAAGGTGTGATAGGCAACAATATGTTTGCCTACTGCAACAATAACCCGATACAATACAAAGATGATAATGGAGATTTCTGCATCCAAGCAGCAATAATTGGTGGTATTGTAGATGCAGGAGTCAGCATTATGTGCTCCATATTTGATGCAGCTGAGAAACATGAGCAGCTTAATGTTGGAGAAATGCTTTTTGACGCAGGGGTCAGTTTTGCATTAGGCTTTATTAGCAGTGGATCCGAGCTAAAGGCGATTGAAAAAGCGGTGAATATTGTTGACGCAGGAGTATCATTTGTTACATCGATTAGCCGGGGAGATTCTCTTGAAGAAGCCGCCGTAGGAGCTATTGCAACCTATGCAACAAGTAGAGTTGCTGGTAAGGCGGGCAATGCGGTTGTTGGCAATACCGCAAAAAAGACTATTGCTGATAATGCAGCAGAGAGTATAACATCTGGAATTGTTTCTACGGAGCTATCAGGGTTAAGGAAAGTTGGGAAATGGATATGGAATGCGCTCTTTGGATCACGGAATAAGTCTGCCGTCAATCCTCGCCGAGAAGTGAGAATCCACGCTTTTGGAGGCTGACTATGGATGATTCTATTATTATAATAAGTCCAAAAGAACCGAAAAAGAGCACGATTGTTGCATTCATTCTTCTGTTGCCATTCTGCTTTCTTGACAGAATAATCGAATGGGCTGGTCTCGGCTCGGTTGAGCCGAAGATTCTGTCGGTTTTTGTTGCGATAGCATGGCTTCTTGGAGCTGTTGGAGTTGTGTTTGAGGCGGGATTACGGTATAGAATTGACAAGAACGGCGTAACTCGCACGCTCTTTGGCAAATTTGCAACATTTATTCCGTGGGATGAAATGAAATTTATTGGCACTTGTATTGCGCCCCTAGACTTCACTTTCCTCCCTGTGAACAATTCTCGGGTTGAAATGCTGTTTTCGAGGAGACCATATTTAGAATACAAAAATTATCATACGCTGATACACAGGCTTCGTGATAATCGGCATGTAATCAGCATTTGGTACATTGATGACGAAACCTACGAAAAAATCCTTGAATTCAGCGGCGGCGAACGAAACATTGAATAATCCCCCGAGAGCAGATAGGCAAGCGCCTATCTGCTCTTTTTAAATGTTGACGAAATCGGGGGATAATGGTAGGATAAAAGCATGATTTAATCACTTCCTGTGATGAGTTGGACATGGCAGGGCAGGCAGCTTACAAAAGCGGTAAAGGATAAAACAGTTACTTTTACTTACGATTCTGAAGGCATCCGAACCAGCAAGAGTGACGGCACAAATACGACCAAGTACCTGCTCAACGGCACACAGATACTCGCCCAAACGACCAACGGCAAGACACTGTGCTTCTTCTACGACCAGCAGGGCAACCGTGTCGCCATGGCCGACGGCAGCAACAAATTCTATTATTACATCTATAATCTCCAAGGTGATGTAATAGCCCTCGCCGATGCCTCCACCGGCAAGCTGGCAGCCACATATACTTATGATGCCTGGGGTGAGATCGTAAAGCTTGAAGATAGATATATCTCTATGAGGACAACACATGAATGATAAAAAATATCCATTTGCAAATCGAGAGTATAGACTAGCGCATAAAAAAAACATATTCTTTAATGCGTTAATTTACACATGTATTGCTGTAAACTGGTGGGTGATTTATTTTACATGTCGAAGCAATTATTTGGCAATAATTGCAGTTGCCTTTACATGTATTATACCGCTAAAGTATTTTGATTTTCTCAAGGCTAATAACGATATAAAATCTAACATCATTAATTCTGTGGTTTTTGTTGTTTTGTGTACATACTTTTGGAATCAATATCGGATAAAACTGTTGATACCGTTTTTTGAGGGTGAGGGCTGCGTGCTTGTAATTGCTGCAATATTCTTTTGCAATAATCGAATTGGGCATAGAAAGTGACTGGTCACAAATACCTCCGAGTCATCCGGCGTTAAAAACAGCTTCACCTACGATGCAAGCGGCAACCTCACCAAAACGAGGGTGGACAAGTCCGGCTACGCAAAGTACATTGAGCAGTATTCCGAGTACACAAGCAACGGCCTTGATCCACCGTTCATTTGGAAGGCTTAACTTCTAAATGAATTGACAGAGCATAAAAAATAGGATATATTTTATATGCAACAACTGAATTGATATGGAAGTACGGTTCTAAAGCTGTAGAAATGAGTTTAGATTAAAAGGGAATCCGGTTCGAGTCCGGAACAGCCGCCATTACTGTATTTGACACAACGGGAGTCCATTTTGCCATTGGTGCGGCCTGTCCTTCGGCGGGCGCATCGAGAAGGCGGGCTTTCCGGTCATAAGTCAGGAGACCTGCCGTGCTTTTTAGGTTTACATTTACTTTGGCGTGAAGAGTGCAGCCGATTTATCATTGTCCGTTTGGCTTTGGTCGGGGCGCTCGTTTTTTATGCCTCACGCTAAGGCCAAGCTTGTGATGCCCGTCTCCGGGGATAAATTGCTGCGCTCTTTCGAATAGAAAGAGTGTATTTTTTTACGGAGGTACAATATGAAAAACACCGGCAAAAGACTGCTCGCCGCCGTGCTTGCGGTAGTGATGCTCGCATCACTGTCGTTCGTGGCATTTGCGGCGCAGGGAGATGACGACGAATTTAAGGTCGTCGTGTCCATGGAGGGCCTGACCCTTGGTCAGGGCCTGTATTATGAGCCGCAGGCGTACACGCTTGATGAGATAAACGCTCTGCTTTCGCAGGAGGGCTACGGACCTCTTGACCGCAGCGAGGTGACCGCAGGCCTTGCAACGCTTGCGTTCTTCATCGATCATAATATCGATTACACCATGACCGGCAACTGGGCGGACACCGCCTATGTGTCGAGCGTCAAGGACATCGACAAGGGCTATCTTGATATCCCCTCGGTAATCACCGAAAACGGCGGCCCGTCCAATGACGAGAACGACGGCAACAACGACGAGTACCTCGGTGAGTTCGACTACAACAGCATGTCCGGCTGGATGATCACCGTCAACGACTTCATGATCAATGTCGGCTGCGCAGGCTGGTACCTTGAAAATGAGGATCAGAAGGCGCTTTGCCCGTCCGACCTCGGCAACACCTATGTTGTCCGCTGGCAGTTTACGCTGTACGGCTACGGTGCCGACCTCGGCGTTGACACCGGCTGGGGCATGCCCGCATATTTCGAGGGCGCAAAGAAGGCTGAGCTGTACGCGGCATACGCAAACTGCACCGACGCCGCCAAGAAGGCGCAGGTCATGTCCGTCATAGAAAACCTCACCGCAACTCAGGACGAGGTTGACGCAGCGGTCGCAGTCCTCACTGCCAACAACGGCGGCGACAAGGCCGATTACAAGACCACTCTCAACGAGACCATGACGCAGCTTGCCGCCACCGTGACAGAGCCGAGCTTCGGCACGGGAGCCGGCGAGTGGACCGTTCTGTCCCTTGCAAGAGGCAACTACTACCCCACCGGCGACAAATATTTTGAGGATTACTACTCCCGCATAGAGCAGACCGTCAAGGAAAAGGCGGCCTCCGTCAACTTAAACGGTGCACTCCACAAGGTAAAGAGCACCGAAAACTCCCGCCTCATCATGGCGCTTTCCGCAATCGGCAAGGACCCGACCAAGGTTGGCGGCGTTGACCTTGTCGGCGCATACAGTGCAAACGGTTTCAGCTGGATAAAGAAGCAGGGACTCAACGGACCGGTGTTTGCCCTCATCGCCCTTGACACCTATAACTACAAGACCTCGGATGCCACCATTCGTCAGCAGTGTGTAAACTACATACTCGCAGCGGAGCTATCCGGCGGCGGCTGGGCGCTTTCCGGCACTGCCGCAGACCCCGACATGACCGCAATGGCGCTGCAGGCGCTGGCACACTACGCCGACAACGCCGATGTCAAGGCCGCAGCCGAGCGTGGCTTTGCAGCCCTTTCGAGCATCCAGAAGGATAACGGCGGCTACGCATCATGGGGCAGCGTGAACTCCGAGAGCATCGCACAGGTCATCGTTGCCTGCACCGCTTGGGGCATTGACCCGAGCACTGACAGCCGCTTTGTTAAGTCCGGCGGCTCGCCGATCGACGCTCTGCTTGAGTTCTACATCCCCGACGGCAAGGGCTTTGCCCATGTTCTTGAGACCACCGGCGGCTACACCGGCGGCGAGGTCAACGCCATGGCGACCGATCAGGCCTGCTACGCACTCGTTGCATACGACCGCTTTGTAAACAATAAAAATGCACTTTATGACATGACCGATGTCGCCCGCCCCAAGCCTGCCGGTATCTCCGCAAGCATCTGCCTGCCCGCCGAGATCAGCAACAAGAAGGGTACGACCTTCAACGCAATCGTCAGCGTTTCCGATTGGGACAGCGAAGCAGGCTGGAAGCTCGTTGACGCAACCCTCAGCGTCCCCGAGAATGTCACCGTCACCGGCGTCAGCCGCGTCTCCGGCGGCAATGTAATGTACAATCTCGATAACGGCAAGCTGCGCATAGTCTACTTCGATGCCGAGAAAAACAGCACCGTCGAAGTCAGCGGCACAAGCTTCCCGGCAGAATTTTTCATCATCGGCCTTGAGCTCACCGACGATATCAGCGTCAAGAACAAGGGCGAGATAACCGTTTCCATTGACGACATGAATCTCAAAAAAAGCTCCGATGAGAGCGACGACAGCGCAGTCACCGTCGTTAACACCGCCACCGCCAAGGCGACCTGCGATGTTGTCAAGGGCGTATCGTTTACCGCAAAGTGCCTGTATGTCGGCGACGGCGTTGACCTCATCTCGACCGACAAAATGGCTGTCGCAGTTTCTGCGACCGAGCTCGAGAACGGCTCGCAGATAAGCTACAAGGACGGCACTGTGAAGCTTCATTACAGCCGCCTTTTGAGTGAAAAGCTCGGTGTTTGCACCTATGTCGCAATGGTTTCCGCCGACACCGACCTTGGCGAGTTTGCCAATGCCGCAAACTACACCTATGACGAGAACGAGACTGCCGATGCACTCGACTTCGGCGACACCAACTCCGACGGCGTTATAAACGCCCAGGATGCGCTCAACGCCGCAAACGCATGGCTGCGCAAGACCGACGCTCCCGATGACGAGAGCATCCTGCGCACCAATGTCACCGGCGACGGCCGCATCAACACCTCCGACGCACTGGGCATCGTTGAGAACTTCGTAAACGGCGATGACTTCGGCGTTGTCGCAAAAGCAGCGGCATAAGCTATGGAAGAAAAGAAAAACAGCAAGAAAAAAACAATAATCATCGTTCTGCTCGTGCTTTTGGCACTTGCGGTGCTGGCGTTTTTCCTGTTCAGGGACGGTGGGGCATTATCTCTTGCCCCCGCCGTCACCGTCGAGACTCCGAATAAGATGAGCCAAAGCGACAGGGATGAGTTCACGCTCGATGTCACGCTCTCCGACCTCAGGGACGGCCTGTATCCGGCGGCGAGCTTCTCAATTAACTTTGACTCGAACAAGCTCGAATTTCTCGGGCTCGAGGAGGGCAATGTGCTCGTTCCGTGCGAAAAAAAGGCAAACGGTGCCGTGACCGAGCTTCCCAACTGGGGCGTGAATGTCGGGCGCAGCAACGAGACAGGGCAGATAAATGTCATGTACATTGACCTTTCCGGCGGCAGACGGGCATTCTCGAAAGACCTGCTGCCCGACGGGGACAGGGTGCTGTTCAGGCTCAAATTCAAGCTCCGGGGCAGCGTGCAAAGCGGCGATATCATCGAGATATCGTTTGCCGATGCGGTGTTCGCCGCAAGCGATGAAAAAGACAGCCTTGCATCCGTAAAAAACACGCTCAAGACCCGCAGCGGCAGAGTGGTCATAGGAGACTGACATGAAGAAAATTATAAGCCTTATTCTCTGCCTCTTGATGCTGTTTTCGGTCACGGGCTGCGATAATTTTCTTGCCGCAAACGAAAATATCCTGCAGGGAAGTGTTGACCTTGCCGAGGACGGCATCGTCCCCGAAAGCACCGTACGGCAGATAAAGAACGAAAATGCCGTGGTAGTGTTCTGCGGCCAAAGCGGCGCTTACCGCTACGAGTGGACGGTGTTCGGCAGCGACATTACCGAGGTCAAGGCGCTTGACTTCGGCCTTGATATCGATAACGCCGAAAACGGCATTTACATTGACCTTCACGCCACGGAGAGCTTCGGCTTTGCGCCGGTTTTGTCCGTGTATCTTGACACGCAGTGGGACTGCCAAACGGCGACGGTCTACAAGTCCGATGAGAAAACGCCGCTGTGCTCTGCGTCCGTCACCGGCGAAAAGACGAGTATCCTGAACTTCGCAGTCGCCGAGGTCGAGCCTAACCTGCTCGTCAAGCCCGACGGAACGCCGGCAACATCTGCACCCACGGCATCTCCCAACAGGGCCGTGTCCGACGGCAAGCAGACCGAGCAGGATAAGTACAAAACAGACCCCGTGCCCGCGGGCAAGCCCATGCCGGTCGAGCCGGAGGACACGACGGTCGACAAGCGCACAAAGTATACCTGCACCTTCTCTATAGAGTGCTCGACGATACTCAATAATCTTGACATGCTCGAGCCGGACAAGCTCGACGCCGTGCCGTCTGACGGCATCATCCTGCCTGCGCAGACGGTCACCTTCTACGAGGGCGAGTCGGTGTACGATGTGCTAAAGCGCATCTGCGCCGAAAAGGGCATACACATGGAAGCGTCATTTACGCCCATGTACAACAGCGCCTATGTCGAGGGCATCCACAACCTGTATGAGTTCGACTGCGGACAGGCCTCCGGCTGGATGTACCGTGTCGACGGCTGGTACCCCAATTACGGGTGCAGCCGCTATCAGCTCAAGCAGGGCGAAACCGTCGAGTGGCGCTACACCTGCGCCTACGGCGACGATATAGGCGGCGGCTACGCAATGGGAAGCGATTGAAATGGCTAATACCGACACCTTTTCGGGCTATCACCCGACGGTAAACTTCATATATTTTGCGCTGGTTTTGTTCTTCGGCATGATATTCATGCACCCAGCCTGCCTTGCCATTGCACTTTTCGGTGCAGCGGCCTACGCCGTGCGCCTGAAAGGGCGCAAGGCTGCGGGCTTCGGCGTAAAATTCATACTGCCGGTCGTGCTGCTGGCGGTGGTCATAAACCCCGTATTCAACCACGCAGGCGAGACCGTTTTGGCCTACCTTTCAAACGGCAACCCGATAACAAAAGAGAGCATCGCATACGGCTTCGCCGCCGGAGCGATGCTCGCTGCGGTACTTATGTGGTTTTATTGCAGTACCGAGGTGCTTACATCGGACAAGTTTGTGTACATTTTCGGCCGTGTGAGCCCGGCTCTTGCGCTCATTCTGAGCATGACCCTGCGCTTCGTGCCGAAGTTCAAAAGACAGATGGAGCTTACCCGGCAGGCTCGCCGCAGCGTCGGCTGCGACACGGCAAACGGCAGCGTGCTAAGCCGCACGAAAAATGCGATAACCGTGCTCTCGGGTATGATAACATGGTCGCTTGAGAACGCCATCGACACTGCCGACAGTATGAAAAGCCGTGGCTACGGGCTAAAGCACCGCAGCTCGTTTTCAATTTACCGCTTCGACCGGCGGGACAGGCTCATGCTCGTGTGGCTGTTATTGTGCGGCGGGATAATACTCCTTGCAGCCTTCACCGGCGGCCTTGGCTGGCGGTACTTTCCGAACATTCGTGGGGCGCTAAGCCCTATGACGATTTGTGCGCTCGCAGCGTATCTTGCGCTGTGCTTAACGCCGACTGCCATCGATCTGAGGGAGGAGCGAAGATGGAAGTCTTTAATATCGAAAACTTAAGCTTTGCCTACCCCGAGCAGACCGAAAAGGCGCTTGACGGCGTGAGCCTGAGCGTCAGAAAGGGTGAATTTCTCGTCCTGTGCGGCGCATCCGGCTGCGGCAAATCGACGCTTCTGCGCAACCTTAAGACCGCCCTTGCCCCGCACGGAACAAAAGGCGGCAGTGTCATGTTTTGCGGCAGGCAGCTTAACGATGTCGACCTGCGCACGCAAAGCGCCAAGATAGGCTTCGTGCTGCAATCGCCGGATAATCAGATAGTCACCGACAAGGTCTGGCACGAGCTCGCCTTCGGGCTTGAAAGCCTCGGGCTCGACACGCAGGTCATCCGCCGCCGAGCCGCCGAGATGGCTGCGTTTTTCGGCATTGAGGACTGGTTTTATAAAAATGTCTCGGAGCTGTCCGGCGGGCAGAAGCAGCTGTTAAACCTCGCTTCCGTCATGGCGATGCAGCCGGAGGTGCTCATTTTGGACGAGCCCACGAGCCAGCTCGACCCCATTGCCGCCGGTGATTTCCTCGCAGTGCTCGGCAGGATAAACCGTCAGCTCGGCACGAGCGTTCTTCTGACC
>OIEG01000718.1_pt1 | contig 13461 bp, 14 predicted proteins | sample 1581751 | NCBI WGS metagenome assembly OIEG01 (sample SAMN01760950, study PRJEB22395) | human gut metagenome | reverse complement strand
AACACCCCATTCGTTAGTAGTATACCATACTGTCTAACAAATGGGGTGCTGTTCAATATGTAGCAGAGTGTTTTATTTTCTCTGCTTGCGGATCGCTTACGAGAGAACACGCAACGTCAACAAGTGCATCGGCTTGCTTCTTCGTGAGGAACTTTGAAGCATAAACACTCTCCACTAACAGTCGCACATCGTTAGGCTCATACTCTCTGCGGCGGAAGTAAAATCCTTTGCGGTTGGGATCGTAAACGATTAACTTTTCGTCTTCGTACTCTTCGAGGTCATCTGCGGCAGTCTCAATATCAACGCCTTGCTCAATCATATACATTGCTTTGTTGATTTCTGCAATGTCTCTGTAAATCGATCTGCGGTCTGCGGAAATTCCGCATTCGTTATTCAGATAGTCGATAATGTCAGTTGAAGAGCAAGTATGATTTTCATCTGTGTTACGCTGAAGATACTGCATAACAATAAAGGGCTTCATCTTTTGGTTTGGCTGCTTGCCGTGATGTGCTTCCTTTTTCTCTGCCATGTTCACGCCTCCAATCAGTTTTGAAGTTTACTTTTCAATTTTATCATAATTTATAAAAAATCAAAGGGCAACAAAAAACAATAATTATAATTGAGTTTTTTCTGTTGTCATGATAAAATATCAAAATACAACTATGCTGTTTATGAGGTAGATAAAAATGAAGCTTCTTTCGCTGTTTTCAGGGTGCGGCGGAATGGATATTGGTTTTGAAGGTGGCTTTTCTTGTTTGAAAAGATCTATCAATGTTCAATTGCATCCAAATTGGATTGAATCCGAATCAGGTGATTGGGTTACTTTACGACATACAGGTTTTGAAACTGTATTTGCTAATGATATTCGACCCGATGCAAAGGCTGCTTGGGTATCATATTTCAGCAAAAAGAATCCACTTGCGGAAAGCATTTATCATGTTGACAGCATTGTTGATCTTGTTAAGCGCGCAAAATCAGGAGAAAAAATATTTCCTGACAATATTGATGTTGTAACAGGCGGTTTTCCTTGTCAAGACTTTTCAGTATCAGGTAAAAGATTAGGTTTCAACTCCTTAAAGAGTCATAATGGAGGCCTTCTCGAAGCAGATGAACCATCTGTGGAAAGCAGAGGTCAACTCTATATGTGGATGCGTGATGTTGTTACACTAACAAAGCCCTCACTGTTTATTGCAGAAAATGTTAAGGGACTTACAAACCTCAACGATGTCAAAGAAATAATTGAAAGAGATTTTTCAACTGCGGCAAATGGTGGATATCTTGTAATCCCTGCGCGCATTTTACACGCCGCTGATTATGGCGTGCCTCAATCAAGAGAAAGAGTTATTTTCTTTGGTTTCAAAAAAAGTGCTCTTAATAAAAAAGCTCTGTTGGCGTTATCACAAAATAAGATTCCTGAAGAATTCGATCCGTATCCTCCGAAAACACATGCTTACACAATCAAGGATGATTCGTTGTATCCTCCTGTAACATGCAAGGAAGCTTTTGACGGCCTTTGCGAACCAAGTGAAACAACTGATTTGTCGCAAAAAAAGTTCTCAGGCGCTAAGTATATGGGCAAGCATTGTCAAGGACAAGGTGAAGTAAAACTTGACTCCATTGGGCCAACAATACGGTCTGAGCACCACGGAAATATTGAATATAGACGACTTAGCCTCGAACATGGCGGAAAGCATTTAGATGAACTTAACAGCGGACTTCAAGAAAGAAGATTGTCTGTAAGAGAGTGCGCAAGAATACAGACATTTCCTGATGACTATCAGTTCATTTTGCCAAAGCGCAATAATTCTGTATCTGTTTCATCAAGTGATGCCTATAAAATTATCGGCAACGCTGTTCCTTGCGTTTTGGCTTATAATATCGCAAAGCACATTTCTGAAAAATGGGACTTATACTTTTGCGGAGATAAGAAATGATTATATCAGAAAATCCTAAACCATCTCTTGATGATTTTAGAGCGTTAATGCGTAATACTGATTTAATATTGAACCAAGAAGCCAAAAACAAGCAAGAATATTTTTTGTTGCGCAATGGTATTCAATTAGAATCTGACGTTTTTGATGCGCTAAATGAAGCTGCAGAAAACACATCTTTCGAAGGCACTATTCAGCTTGTGTCAGGTTCTTCTTTTCCTGATATTGTTGCCAACAAGCTCTATGGTGTTGAAGTAAAGAGTACTAACAAAAACCATTGGAAGTCGATTGGCAGCAGTATTTTAGAGTCCACAAGAGTGCAAGATGTTGAACGAATTTATTTAACATTTGGCAAGCTTGGTAAGCCTGTGGAATTCATGAGTCGCCCTTATGAAGAATGCTTAAGCGGTATTTCGGTAACTCACTATCCTCGATATCAAATCGATATGGAATTAGAGAAAGGGTCTACCATCTTTGACAAAATAGGGGTTTCTTATGACGAACTGCGAAAAATGGACAACCCCGTTCAGCCTGTATCAAAGTATTATAAGAGCTTACTAAAACAAGGCGAAAGCTTATGGTGGGCAGCAAGTGAAAAACTTGAAGACAACGCAATACCTCCTACTGTAAGGCTGTGGTCTACCTGTTCTCATGAGGAAAAAGAATATTTAACAGTTTACGGTTACTTGCTATTTCCTGAAGTGTTGAGCGTTAGTGGGCCAAAGAAGTATAATCGCTATGCTCTATGGTTAGCAACTCAAAAAGGCATTTTAAACACAAATGTTAGAGATGGTTTTTCAGCAGGTGGAAAATGTCTACTGCGCACAGTTGGCGGTGTAGAAGTGAGTATGCCTGCGGCATTTGGAAGAATCAAAAAATATAAACATCTTATCGAGGAATATATTAGTAGCATAGACGAAAGTATATTGAGTGAATATTGGGAAACTGACATCAATGAAGATCGGCTTAGTCAATGGTGCAAAATGGTATGCCGTTCTGCAAGCACAGACCCTAATATCAATCCCAAAATAGCTTGGCTCGTTCTTGAAGGAATTTTCCCTCAAATAATACGTTAACATTTATTAGCCAAAACGCCCGTAAGAGAAATATCTTACAGGCGTTTTGTATTATTTATTCAACCACAGGATGATATCAGACTCATCAATCTTTTCGGTTCTATTTTCAATAAAATCAGGTCGCATTTCTATGCGCTGATAAAAATATGCTACTTCTTCAGGAGTTGCATCGTAAGCCTCTCCTTCACCATAAACGAAAGTCTCAACGTGTACGGTGATAACGGTATTTATAGGCAAATCTTCAACAAACTCATCAAAGGCAGTCCAACCGTCAAGATCAGCTTGTGTTTCAGGAATTCCTCCAACGAGGAAAACCGCTGCCTTTTCATTTGTCATTGCGCTTATACGCGAAAACTTTACGCTCATAATCAGTCCTCCATTTTAATGATATTATATAACAAGCATCTGTTATTTTTCAAGAAAAACCGCTATATCTCTTTTTGCTCTCAGTAATGTGCTTTTGCTTATTCCTGTCATATTCTCAACTTCTCTGTACGTCTTGCCGTCATTCAAAAGATCGAGCGCCAAAGCGATCTGAGCTGAGCTATATTTCTTCGGCCTTCCGTCTTTGAAATTTGGATTCTGACGAGCTGCCGCTTTTCCCATTTGTGTGCGCTCGACTATCATTCCTCTTTCATATTCGGCAAAGGCAAGCATAACGGTTAAAATCAAATTACCTGTCAATGTGTTTTCTATTAAGCCCATATTGAGAATGTGAACCTTGATGCCTCTCTCGAATAGCTCCTTGACGGTCTGAACGCCCTCAATAGCCGTTCTTGCGAAACGGTCAAGTTTACATACAACCAAAGTATCGTTGGCTTGTAGGCGATTTAAGAGCTCTTGAAACTTCGGTCTGTCCATTGTCTTGCCTGTAAATGACTCCGTTATGATTTCTTGACAACCATAACTTACAAGTGCGGCAGACTGTTCTTCAAGGCTGTTTCCATCTCGGCCTTGTGTTGCTGTTGAGACTCTTGCATATCCGTAAATCATCATTTTACTCCTTCACTTTTGACACTAAGTTATGACACCGCTTCAGCCCTTGATTATTCGTTGCCTGAAAGCTCGTGTCAGAACTTTTAAGTTATGGGACACAGCAGGTTTTTGGCTGCTGTGTCCTTTGGCTTGACGGTTAAACTTCAATCATCTGCATGTTGCAGTCCATACAAGCAACATTTACGGTCTTTGTTGCTCTTATTGACATTCCACAAGAAGGGCAAACATATTTTCTTGTGCTTGATGTTCTTCGCGGCAGAGAGTTTCCGTCTACTCCTGAATGAGTTCCGATGCCGCCGACTCTGTAACTGCTTAGCTCGTTTCGGTTTATCAGAATATCCGTCAAGCCATTTTCAAGAACGAAGTCAAGAAGCTCGTCTGACGGGTTTGTGTGAGACCAACCGTATTTTTCGCTGTGCTCAACAGACAGCCCACGAGCTTCGGCAGCAGCCTTGAAGCGCTTGTTGTGGTACGTGCCGCCTCTGCTTGTGTCTTGAATGCCGTTTTCGTAATTCCAATAATGAATCATCTCATGCAGCAGTGTTGCACAAACATTTTCAATTGGCCTTGAGAGAGTTCCTGCGCCGATGTTGATCTCATGCGTGCCGCCGAGCTTTGAGATCCATGTATCGCTGCTCAGTGTGAAATGTCCGTATGCCTTCGGCGTGCTCTGAATTGTGATTGTAGGTCTTGAAAGTTCACTTTCAAAAAACTCTTCATTCAGAAGATCAAAAACCTTGTTCAGATAACCTGCGACTCTGTTATAACTTGTTAGCTCTTTCATTTTTAGCTCCTTATCTTGTTTTTTGATAGAGGGCAAGTTATAATGTTCTTGCCCTCTCCGTTTCGGTTTGGGTTCGGTCTACACTGTTTAACTTTGGTCGGTTTGGAGTGTAGACCTTTTTTCATGCGATTGAAAAGCGCTTGCTTGCAACCTGCTTTGTAAACTGCTTGTAGAGCTCTGAGTGCTCTTTCTTAAAAGCAGAAGAATCAAATCTGTTTGAGAGAACCGAAGTCCAACGAATGATGTAAGCTCCTGCTTCGAGTTCTTCGGTATCGCGCTTGAGCATTTCGGCCTTGATTGCATCCTTGAGAGCTTCGGCCTCTGCTTGCGCCTCTTCGATTACGGCCTCCCATTCCTTGAGTGCTTCGATCTTGCTTGTGATTTCAATTGTTGACATTGTGTTGTCTCCTCTCTTTTATTTGGAGATGTTCTGTCATCTCCCTTAACTGTCTATATTATACACTAATTCGTTTATATTGTCAACACTAATTTGATGATATTTTAAACTTTTTCGTGTATAAGGTCAAAAACTATTTGACATATTAAACCGTATAGTTTATGATTACGTGAGAGGTGATATTGATGTCAATGACTGAAAAGATAAGAATTCTATTAGTAAAACGAAACAATATGTCAGAAGCAGACCTTGCGCGCAGAATGGGTTTAAGTCCTCAGAACTTAAACAACAAAATGAAAAGAGACAACTTCACCGAAAAAGATCTTATTGATGTTGCAAATGCTCTTGACTGCACATTAAACATAAACTTTGAATTAAACGACACAAAAGAAACAGTATAAAAAGGGAGGCCAAAGCGCAAAGCTTCGGCCTCTTTGTGTTTACAGTTTGATCTTTAAATCATTAACACTTATTTTCTTTTTTAACTCCTTCATGATAGCATCGGAACAAATCTTTTCTACTTTGTCTGATTTGTAGATTTCTTCAAATGAGTTAATGGCGATATGAACACAAGTCTGAATGTCGTATTCCAATGCGCCAATAAGATTTTCAATAGCTTGATTATATATTTCTGCAGCAATCTTTGGCACAAGTTCATTTACAACTGCTGTCGCAATCTATGTCATTTCTTCGCGATGTTCTTTGGCGTGGCCGCCGTGGTCGTGACGAAAATGGCCGTTCCAGTCGAAATGTTCAGGATTATACCATCCATAACCATATGGACCATTTATATACATGTTTCTTTCACCTCCTTTTCGTGGGGGCGCATTTTCGGAAATTCAGAACGCGCGCCCTTTAAATTTTTATATTCCGGAAACATTCGCTCTCTAATCATTCAAATTGATTAGAAATGCATTCATACTGAAAAGGAAAGCACTTCTTTGCCACACTAAGGGCAAGCCCACGAATTCCGAGTTCATCGCCATGATAGCCGACTGCCTGAGCCTGAGGCAAAAGCAGGCAGTGAGGTGAGGGAAAGCAAAAATGCACACATTTGCGAAAGCGTGTGCATTTTTCATCGGATTTGCAGTTGACAATATCGGGGAAACAGGTGTACGCTCAAAAGAAAACATTGGAGAGCGCATGATGAGGATAATAAAGAAATGGATAGGGCGCAAGCCCGAGACGGCGGGCGAGGTGCGGCTTCTTGAGGTCAGCGAGGGCGAGATGTTCGAGCAGATGTATCCGCTTCTGGGTCAGCTTGCCCTGCACGCAACGAGCGGCCGCGATGTTGACTACCGCCTGTATTTTATCTGCGAGGGCGGGCGCAGGATCCTGCCGGTCGATAGGCCGAGCGTCATGAGCGGCGCATTTAATAACGGGGTCAATCCCCTTGTTGACTGCGAGATCGTCACGGCGGAAAACATCGCCGAGTTAGTCGATACCGCAGCACTGCTCCCGGCAGTTGAAGCAAGCGCATATTTGTTCAAATAACAAGGAAAAGCCTCCGGAGAACCGGAGGCTTTCGGTTTTATTTCGATTTTATCGAGACGGTGTTGCTGAAGTCGGAGGCTATATTCTGGCGCTCATAGTAAATGACGGACTTTATCTTGTAATAGTAGGTCACGCCGGCGGTCGTTGCCTTGTTGGTGTAGCTCGTTTTTGTCGTACAGTCGTAGTACTTGAAGTTCTTGCCGTCGGTACTGCGGTATATCCAGTACTTTTCGGCGAGAATGGGAGCTTTCCAGCTCAAATGCGGCTTGCCGTTAACGAGTTTGACACTGATATCGGTCAAGTCGGGCGTGACTTTGACGGATACCGTTTTGCTGAACACGGAGTTTGCGTTGGAGTTTGAGGCGCATATGGCCTTGATCTTGTAATAGTAGGTCACGCCGAGCCGGACACCGCTATCCTCGTAACGGTCGCTTTCAGAGTAATTGTAGTACTTGAAGTTCTTGCCGTCTGTCGAACGGTAGATCCAGTACTTATCCGCGTCACCGCCGCCGCCTTGCCAAACGAGCCGAATGCGGCCGTACTGGCTCCATGCGTTGAGATAGGGTGCACCGAGCGAGGTCAGGAGGTTTTTGCTGTTGCTGTACGCCGAGGCAACATTCTTGCCGCTGACGACCGCAACTGCTTTGACCTTGTAGTAGTACTTCGTGCCGTTCTCTGCACCGGTGTTGGTGTAGCTGAGCTTGGTTGTGCTGTCGTAGTAATTATAGCTCTCGCCGTCGGTGGAGCGATAGATCCAGTACTTAGATGCGCCGTTGACGGCCTCCCATTTGAGCTGCGGCTTGCCGTTTGTGCGGTAGATGCTGATGCCCGGGGCCGCCGGACGGCACTGAATGCTCTTGACGGCGGTGGTATTCAGAACTTTGTCGTTGTTATCCTTGTCTATCGCCTTGACCATGTAGTAATAGGTCGTGCCGATGGTGGTTGCTTTGTTTGTATAGCTCGTCTTGGTGGTGCTGTCGTAGTACTTGAAGTTCTTGCCGTCGGTCGAGCGATATATCCAATACTTGTCCGCACCGTCGACCGCTCTCCAGCCGAGCTTGGGCTTGCCCGCTGCGGTAGTGATGGTAAAGGTACGCACATCCTCGTATGCGCAGTTGTAGTGGAAGGTCTTGCCATGGAGAGTTTCACGAGTGGTGCTGGTGAGGTCGATGCAATTCCACTGCTTTTCCGTTCCTCCGTAGTAGATGTCAGTCAGGGCATAGCAGTATTCAAATGCCATGTCACCGATGCTCTTGACCGACACGGGTATCTTGACGCTCTTCAGGCTGTGGCAGTGTTCGAAAGCATTCCAACCGATGCTCTTTACGGTGCTGGGGATGACTATGCTTTTCAGGCTCCTGCACCATGAGAACAGGCTGCCTTCAATGCTGCTTACAGGGCAGTTGAGCACGGCGCTTTCAAGTGCATCGCAGCTGTAGAAAGCGCCGGCGTCGAGCTTGGTAACGCTTTCGGGAACGGTAACGGTCTTGAGCTTAGTGCAGCCGGAAAATGCGTAGCTGCCGATGGCCTTTACCTTTTCGGGAATGGTGAGGCTTTCAAGACCGCTGCAGCCATAAAAAGCCTGCTCACCGATCTCGGTAAGTGTGCTGGGCAGTACGAGCTCTTTAACACCGCTGCAGCCGGAAAATGCGTCGTTGCCGATCTTCGTGATGCCCTCGGGAATGGAAATGCTTTTGGCGGTGTAGACCGAACAGAAGGCGTTTGAGCCGATGCTTGTGACGCCGTCCTCGACAACTATTGCGGTGATGGTCTCGTTTCTTGCCCACGGCGTGTCAAACTGACTTGAATAGTTGGTCATCTCTCCGGTGCCGGAGACGGTGAGTGTGCCGTCAGTGAGCTTCCATGTCAGATTCTTGCCGCAGCTGCCGCTGAGAGCTTCGCCGTCGGCGAGGGCCGCCGCAGGAACAAGTGATACGAGCATGCACAGCACGAGTGCGATGCTGAGTATTCGCTTTTTCATGTTAACTTAACCTCCTATTAATAAGTTGTTAACTAATTGTTTTTAATTTTTAGCGCCGTTTGGTATATGCTAAGTCTGAGTAATTCTATGAAAGCAGCAGGACTGATAATGGACGGAAGGTACTATTCATACAGGTACAATGCATGGTTCGACTCGATCGTCTCGCAGGCAAAGCTCCTGTGCGAGCATGAAGGGCTGTTCCCGGCAATGTATTATGACTTTTTGTATAGGGACGACGAACGCACGGCAATAGCCTTCGCCGATTGTCCCGAAGGCTTCGGCTCATGCTTTGAAGACGCCGTGCGGCTCATAAAGAGCCTGGGCAGGGCAAAGCTCGTGCCTGCTTATCAGCCGTGCTCACCCGGCTGCACAGTCAGCTGCGAGGACGGTGCGATCTTCATAGACGGCACCGAATACAGTGAAGCCGAATGTGCCGGATTTCTAAAAAAGCTTGAAAGCGAATATGTGCTGACAGAATATTTTGACGACCCCGCTGACGGAACGGTAAATGTGCTCATACTCAGCCGACCCGGGGAAAGCGGCATGATCTGCGAGCCCTGCGGCGCATTCGTATCCGCAGGAGACGGCTTTGAGCCGTTGAGCGAGGGCGAACACGCCGACCTTATCCTGACGGCAAAAAGCGTCGCCGCCTACCTTGCGTTTTTCGAATTTTTGCAGTTTAAGTTCGTTCCCTGCGGCGAGGGATATAAGCTCATCGATGTCTCGACCAGACTTACGCTCCCCGAGGGATATGACCCGGGCGAGGCGCTTACGCAGTTTGTCGCCGACTGGGACGAAAGGCTTGCCCACCCCGATGCCGAGTATTCCGAAAACGAGCGCCGTGAGCGGGAGTTCAACGAAAAGTGGACGAAGATCACGGAGCTCGAGCACCGCAGCGGAATGCGGCCGTACATGGCAAGCATGTGGGACGCAGAGCTGCGAGCCGACATGGCCGACGAAAGCATCACCGATGCCGAGCGCCGGTGGGCGTATGAGCGGGGCTTTTTCGGCTATCGCATAAAGGAGCTGGGACTAACCGAAGAAAATTACCGGCGCTATGTCCCCGATTACGACTATTTTTGGGTCAACAGAATAAATCCGGGCTATCAGCTGTGGATAGCAGACAAGCTTGCAAGCCGCTTTGCACTCGGCCGCTTCAAAAGCGTGCTCCCCGAGCACTATTATACAATAGCGCGAGTAAACGGCGCAAGCAGGATTTTGCCGCTTCCGGAGCTCCCCGAGGGCTTTGGACTGACTTACGATTCGCTTTTTGCGCTGCTCAGAGAGAAAAAGCTTTTGGCGGTCAAGCGCACCTACGGCTCGCACGGTCAGGGCTTTAATAAGCTTGAGTACCGTGACGGCGAGTACATTCTCAACGGCGAGGCGATCCGGGCGGATAATATGATCACGGAGCTGTTTTCCGCCGAGGGTGTGTATCTTGTCACGGAGTATGTGGTGATGCACGAGTGGTTCAGAAGCTTTTATCCGGAAGCGCTCAACACGGTGCGTATAAACTGCTTCTGCCGCACGAACGAACAGCCGCAGATAGGCGCCTGCTTTATGAAGCTCGGCCACTCCGGCGGCGGTTACACCGACAATATAAACACCGCTGCAGGCGGCATAATAATTAGCCTTGACAAGTCCGACGGCAGAATAATCGAGCCGGAATTCAAAAGCGGAGATCACTACACACCCTGCCCCGTGCACCCGGATACGGGCGTTGCCATAGAGGGCAATGTGCCTCATTGGGATATGATAATCGACGGCGTGAAGGCCGTGTGCCGCAGAATGCCGCAGCTTCAGTATTTCGGGTTTGACATTGCCGTCACGCCGACGGGATATAAGATAATCGAGGTCAATGTGTTCCCCGACTACACGAAGTATATTCTGCGTGACGAAAAAACGCAGGAGTTTCTGGTCGAAAAGGTGCGCCAGAAGTACGAAAGCCTGCGCATCGACCTGCCCGAACGCTACCGCACACAGACCGACGGTGCGGACTTACAGTATAAATTCAAGTTCAGCATCGTTGCTCCCGACGAGCCCACGGCGAAGTCATTTATCGGGCAGACGATGGGCTTTAAGGAGAATGTCCAGCTCATCGTGACCGGCGAGTGCGAGAAATTGAGAGCCGACTACCCCAAAAATGTCGTCCGGGCCGCAGATCGAAGCTCCGCCCTGAGCATTGCCGAAGGCAAGTATATTCTCTTTGCCAAGACAGGCGACACATGGTCGCCCAGCTCCCTTGTCAAGGTCTGGGATCTGTTCGAGACCGTGTGCGGCAGAACCGATGTCCTTGCCTGCCGCCAGAGGTGGACGGGCGGCAGGACAGGCTGGATCAAGTTGGATTATAAGTTTTCAAACGGCAGCGGAGCGGTCGGCATAGACGAGCGTCCCGACTGCATCCAGACGAGCCTGTGCTCTGCGTTTTTGCGGACGGATGCCGCAAAAAAATGCGGCTTTGACGAGTCGGAACCCGTTCTCGGCGACTTTTTGCTTGTCAATGAGCTTGTACTGCGAAAGGGAGCCATCGGGCTTTGCACCGAAGCGGTCTGCACAAGACGCTTTGAAAATGCGCCCAAGGACGAGACGGACCACGCCGCATTTTCCGAGCAGTGCTGCAGGAGTATATTTGCATTGTCCGAGCGGATACACGGCAAGGTCGTGCGCTATGCGCAGTACCTTGCGGCGGACGAGCGTTGGGAGTTTGCCGTTTCCGGCAATGCGCAGCCCTGCGGCTGGGTCGCCGAGCTGCTTCGGCGCATTGACGCCCACGTGATCGCCACGACAAAAAACTGCTCGCTCGGCACAAAGGGCGTGCTGCTCAGGATGCGGGACGGGAAGCGCTTTGACGAGACCCTGTGCATCGACGGCGATGATGTTTTTGCCGAGGACGAAAATCTCGGTATGCTCAATACTGCGGGTGCGCTGACGGTGTATTCCGTCGAGACCGGCAGCCAATATCGTATCACCGGCAGAGTGCTGCTTCCCGGCTTTGTCACTGCGCCGGAAATGTACCTTGCCGATGCCGAAAGCGGTGAAGGGCTTGTGTGGATTGAGCTTACGGCGGCTCCGGAGGATAAGTACCGCTGCCTTGGCAGCGAATACAGCTACATTCCGTATAACTTTGAGCTTGCAGTCGCAGAAAGTCTGCTTGCCTCAAGAAACCGCTTTATGCTTGCGACCGATACCGAGCCTGTGAAGCTGTCCGTCAACTTCCTGAAGGGCAGCGAGCTTGCCGCAATGCGCAGCAACGGTGAGCTGTGCGTCAAAAAGAGGGGACTCCTCAACATGCTGAAAAGGTCAAAGTGAGTCGCAAATGCGGCCTCCTCGGCGGTGTTCCGGCACATTTTATCCGGCTTATAATTGAAAAAGCCTGTATGTCCCAAATTGAACTGCCCCAGTAAAAACGGACAATAGACAAAACACCCCCTATGTAGGAATATGAAAGTACTGCATAGGGTGGTTTTTTGTGCTGTCCGTACAATCTGGGGCAGTTCAAATAGGACATACAGGCTTTTCGCATCAGAACATATCGATTATCTCAATTTTATAAATGTCCTCGAACAGCACCTTTTCGCCGTCGAGCTTGAGGTACTTAAACGGGATGCTTATCTCCGTCACCGTGCCCTCGCCGACAATGTCGTGGAACGCACGGTAATACTCCATGCGCACCCGCATGCCGCGGCCGAGTGCGCACAGCACACGGGAGTTTTGCTCTATCGCCTCGTCGGAAATGTCGTGCTTTTCGACCCGCAGGTGCCGCTCCTCACGGTCACGCAGCGCCTCGCTTAAGCCCTTCATTGCATCAAAGGCCATGAACTGCTTAGCCCTTTCCTGTCTCGTCATAGCCTGCTCTGTGCCCTCCTATCATTCCGTTGCGCTCACGCTGTGTTGCCCCGGGCATGAAATTTATGCCCCGCAGCACGGCGTTTTTGCCGTATTTGTCCATGATGCCGAGCACCGCCTTCTCCCGTGCCTTTTCGCTCTCGACCGCTTCGAGGTCGGTGAAAAAGTCGTAGCCCTCGCACAGCTCGTCGCAGATGTTGCCGAAGCTTATCGACAGCTTGCGGATGGGCGTGTCACGGTCGGCAATGCGGTCAAAAAGCTCCAGCGCCCATCCGCTCGCCGTCGCCCAATACGCGCCGTTCTGGTATTCGCCCGCCGGAATGTCGATCAAAAGCTTTTCCCACGCCGCACCGTCCAAAAGCTGGCAGATCTGCCCGCGGTACATGTAGCGCTCCCGGTTGCGGAGCAACCATGCGGTCATGCCGCTGCGCAGACTTTCCTCCATCGGAAACCCGATAGCCCACGCATACAGCATGCCCCATACATCGTGCTGCCTGCAGTCTCCGTCCGCCGCAAAGAATGCTTCGGCCTGCGCGTCCCAAAGCTTATGGATATTCTCTTCCACGCAGCGCGCTTTCCGTTCGTATGCGGCTGCCGCTTCCTCCTTTTGCAGCAGCGTGTCATACAGCCGCGCCATTTGCTTTGCGGCCCGCCAGAAAAGCACAGATTCCATAAAAAGCCGCCCGGTCTTGCACACGGTATCCGTAAACCCATACGGCGAGTGCGGCGCCGCCGCATCGTTATAGACCAGCCCTTCTTCGCTCAGCGGAATGCACGCCATGCCGCGGTCAAGTGCCGCACACCACACCCGAAAGAGCGGCTGCGCACGCCTTTTCCCGATCATCTCAAAATACGCCGATACCGCAAAAACGAGAAACGGTGTGTTGTCCAAATTCGCCAGCCCAACAGGCGAACCCTTCGCGCCCGCCGCATAAACGGTTTCTCCGCTCGCCTCC
>OIEG01000710.1_pt1 | contig 13660 bp, 11 predicted proteins | sample 1581751 | NCBI WGS metagenome assembly OIEG01 (sample SAMN01760950, study PRJEB22395) | human gut metagenome | reverse complement strand
TGACTGGAGTTCAGACGTGTGCTCTTCCGATCTAAAGTTTGATAGCTTTTACGGACACGGCACGCCGTGTCCCTACGAAAACATTTTTCCCTTTATGAATTGATTATATCAAAAAGCTCGTTGCTGAAGCGTGAATAATCCTGTCTGTCATCCTTCACGAACGAAATTGCAGGACGGGGGTGAGTATTGAACTGACCTGTGAGCATATAAGGAATGTCATATCCCCATTTTACGCCGTCCTCCTTGAGCTTATGAGTATGTTCCTCAATAATTTTGAGAATCGGGTCAACCTTATACTTCGGATTCTTAAGGAAGCCGAGCAAAAGCTCAAGTGCGCAGTTGCCTGCACCTCTGCCCATTCCGTCAACTGTAGCGTCAAGGTAGCTTGCACCCTGAGTCATAGCCTCGATTGTGTTTGCAAAAGCAAGCTGCTGGTTGTTGTGTGCGTGGATTCCGACAGCCTTGTTGTACTTGTCGGCAATTGAGCAGTAAAGGTCGGCAAGCCTTCTTGACTCCTCCGGATAGAGTGCGCCGTAGCTGTCAACAATGTAGAAAGCGTTAACGGGGCTCTGTCCGAGAATTTCAAGTGCAGTAACAATATCCTCGGTCTTTGCCTTGGAAACAGCCATAATGTTGATTGTGGTTTCGTAGCCCTTTTTAGCGCAGTCCTCAATCATCTCGATAGCCGCAGGAATCGTGTTGATGTAGGTTGCAATTCTGACAAGGTCAATCGGGCTGTCCTTTTTGGGAATGATGTCCTTTTCAAAATCTGTTCTGCCAACGTCAGCCATAACTGCAATTTTCAGCTTTGTCTTGTTGTCGCCGACAATTTTTCTGATGTCGGAATCGTTGCAGAATTTCCACTTGCCGAAGTCCTTTTCGTCAAAAATCTCCTTGGAAGCCTTGTAACCGAACTCCATATAGTCAACGCCGGCTTTGACGTTAGCCACGTACAAATCCTTGACGAACTTGTCGTCAAATCTGAAATCGTTGCAAAGTCCGCCGTCACGGATTGTTGCGTCAACTACTCGTATGTCCTGTCTTACCGACAGTAAATCACCCTTCTGTGCCATAAAATCTATCTCCTTTATCTATAAAAAATCACAAATTACATTTCATCAAAAACGACTTTTCCGCCGAGGATTGTCTTTTTAACCTTGCCGCAAAGCCTTCTGCCCTTGAACGGCGTATTCTTGCTCTTGCCGTGGAGCTTGTCAACGTCAACAACCCATTCCTCGTCAAGGTCAACAAGTGCTATATCAGCAGGCGCACCCACCGCAAGCGTTCCTGCGTTGATTCCGAGGATTCTTGCAGGGTTTACGCTCATCTTTTCGACAAGCTTTTCAAAGCTCATTAAACCCCGCTTTACAAGGCAGGTTATTCCCACCGCAAGCGACGTTTCCATACCGATTGAGCCGTTGGGGGCAGATACAAAATCAGCCTTTTCTTCAAACGTATGCGGTGCGTGGTCGGTTGCAATCGCATCAAGCGTGCCGTCGAGCAAGCCGTTGATAATCTCGTCCATATCCGAAATTGTGCGCAAGGGCGGATTCATTCGGAAATCAGCATCGCCACGCAAAAGTTCTCTGTCAGTAAGCGAAAAGTAGTGCGGAGCAGTTTCCGCAGTGACCTTTACGCCCCTGTTTTTAGCGTCCCTGATAAGCTCAACGCTCGTCTTTGTGCTGACGTGGCAGATGTGAACGGGAACGTCAAGCGCCGCCGCAAGGGCAATTTCCCTTGCAGTTCCGCAATCCTCTGCTGATGCAGGAATTCCCTTTACACCGAGCTTTTCGGAAACCTCGCCCTCGTTGATTTTGCCGCCGTCTGCAAGGTACAAATCCTCGCAGTGCGCAACAACGTGCATACCGTAAAGCGGAGCTTTTTTCATAGCGTCGCTGAGGAATTTTGTATTTTCAACAGGTCTGCCGTCGTCGGTAAGTGCGATTGCACCTGCGTTTTTCAGCTCCTCAATATCGGTAGGCTCTAAGCTTTTCAGTCCCTTTGTAATGCTCGCCGCAACATAGACATTTGCGTCTGCATCCTTTGCCTTGTCAAGTATATATCTTACAACCTCGCCGCTGTCAGTTGCAGGCGTTGTGTTCGGCATTGCAAGCAGACTTGTAACTCCGCCTGCCGCTGCGGCACGACAGCCTGTGAAAATATCCTCTTTCTGCGTCTGACCGGGGTCACGAAGATGAACGTGCATATCAACAAGACCGGGTATTGCATAAAGCCCATCTGCATCAATAACCTCGCCGTCAAAGCTTAAATTCTCACAGATTTGAGCAATCTTGCCGTTCATAACAAGGATATCATATCTGCCGCTGATTTTATCGGCAGGAGAAACAACGGTTGCGTTTTTTATCAGTAAATCTTTCATCTTATCACCGCCACTTAAAATCTGCGCTCTTTCTTTCTGTTCTGCGGATTTGTAGGACGTCTTTGCTGTGAAGAAGGACGTCTTTGCTGAACAGGTCTTTTGTTCTGCGAAGGTCTGCGGTCGTTTCTGCTGTGAACCTGAACAAGTCCGCCGTTTTCCATTTCACGCCTTTGTGCTCTCTGTCTTTCGGCTCTCTGCCTTGCACGCTCACGGCGTTCAGCTTCGGCTTTCTGACGTTTTTTCATTGCACGTTTGCGCTTTATCATTCTGCTCACATTTGTGCAGAAATATCCGCAGTGTACACCAAACGACTTTATTCCGCCGCCGACCTTTTTCATAGCCTCAACAAAGCTTTTGCCTGCGTTCTGAGAGGGCTTTTCAACCTCCTTGGCACGCTCTTCAACCTCGCTTATAACGTCAAAATCCTCTGCGTCACGAAGCTCCTCACTGCTGATAACACCTATTGTCTTTTTGGGTGCTTCCTCAAAGAAATCGTCGCTGTCCCTGAATTTTGTACGCTTTGCTTCCTCACGGACAAGCTCCTCGTCGTTGTTGTAGTCCTCTTCGTCGTTTTCGTCAGCTTCACCGAAAAGTCCGTCCTCAATTTCAACAATCTTATCGGTCTTTTTCTCAACCTCTTTGCTCGGAGTTTTTCCGTCTGTTTCGGATTCTTCAATTTCTTCAAGCTCTGTTTCTGTTTCAGGCTCTTCTGCCTTTACAGCGTTCTTTCCATTGCTGTAAACTACCTCTGCAAAGCTTTCCTCAGCTTCTGCGGCGGCTTTTTCATCAGCAATTCTCTTGTAACTGAGTATTTCCTCAATCTCGCTGTCGTCAACCTTTCTTTCTGACGGACTGTAAATCTTTACGTCCTCGTTGCCGCTCTGCTCAACGCCCTTGAAGAAATCATCGGAATCAATCTCGGTTTTGTCAAAGGTGTAGTCATCATCATTATTTTCGGAAGCGGTATCGGAATAACCGTTTCTGCTTTTTTCAAAATTCTCGTCCTCATACACGCTGTATTCTGCTTGCTCTTTTGCAGGATTATTTCTGCGTTTTGAGATATGCTTTTCTGCAAGCTCCTCAAGTATTTTATCATTCTTATTCTTTTTTCTGCGCTTTTTAGCTTGCTTTACAACGATTATGAGGATAATCAGAAGAAGTATTACGGCAATTGACGCACCGATAATTATGTACGGAATTATACTTCCTATTGCGCTTTCTTTCATAAAGCTGACGGAGGAAACAATCTCGGTAAAGGTTGCATAATCCTCAGCCGTTACGTTGCCCGAATTTCTCTGGAGCGTAATGCTGACGCTCATTCCGTCATAAACGGTGTTAGCCTGATATGCCCTGATTGACAAGCCGTTGCTTGTAACGTTGGTATCAAAGTTCAGCCAGACAATTTTACCGGCAGTGTCGGGGGTGCAGGAGGAGTATTCGCTTTGACTTAAAAAGTTTGAGCTTACCTGCGAAAGCTTGTCAGCCTCAAGAAGATTGTAATTGCCGATTCCCTTGCTCTCGTCGGTTTTGGTCATTGTGACCGTAACAGTAACGGCTGACATACTGTCCATACCCTGCAAATAAATATCGCCGTTTTCAAAATTCTTCATCGTGCTGTTGTAGTCAAGACCGAAAACCGAGAAATACCTGTCGGAGTTCTTGCTTGAACGGGTGATAGCCGACATATCACCGGGCAGAGAAATAACCATATCGTCAATTTCGCTGATTGTATACCTCTGCGGTGCCGCACTGCAGATAAATGTACTGCCGATTACGCACATCAAGGCGCAAAAAACGGCTGTTATTTTCTTAAATCCGTTCACCTTCATTAATCATTTCCCCCATAGTCATTCGTCAGGATTTTGCAAAACTTTACATATACAGTTTATTATACCCAATTTTCAAACAAATTACAAGACTGTAATTTGTTTTTTTGCAGTTTGCGGTAATATATTTTGTAAAATAAGAGAAAATTCCTTTTTTCGTACTAATAACGGCGGCAGGAAAATACCTTGCCGCCGTTACTAAAATTCAATCATCTTCAAAGCCAAAAAAATTTACTCACAAAAAATATCCCCGTTTTATTTTGTTTAGTAATCGTACTTGTTTATCTCTAAAACTTTAAAAGAAGCATTTTTTAATTGTTCTATTTTCTTTTGTTCCACATATTTAAATGCTGTCAGATGTATCTCTTGATCGGAATTTAATCGATCAACATAAATCATATCCGTTTCAATTCTTGCACCTTCAGCATCTACCGCCTCTATTGTTATGTAATATGTAAATTGCTTTTCGGCTTTGTTCTTAACAGTAACTTCAAGCGAAGTTTCGGGATAATATCCATTGTCCGTTACCTTAAATTCACCGAAACTAACATCAACATATTTTTCTAAAATATCTTCTGTGCTTTCTTTATTGAATATGTCATAATTAAATATTTCATCATTGAATGTTTCATCAATTGCAGATATATTTGATTCCAACTTACCGGCAATATTTCCAAATATTGAGGATGCAAATACAAAACAAAGAATTACACAAACAATTGAAATCACAATTTTTGTTATAAAGCCAACTAAAGCACCTATTCCGGCAGATTTAGCTCGTTTAGGGCGTTTGCTTTCATATACAAGAAAAAGTATCAGTCCAACAAGCGGAATAAAGAATCCCAGAATAGCGAAACCTACGCTTGAACTGTCATCAGTATCATTAAAATTCTGCCTGTCATCAAATCGCATTCCGCAGTTACTGCAAAAATTAGAATTATCATCGACCATTTTGCCGCAATGCTTACAGTACATATATTTGCATCTCCTTCTTATAAGTGATTTCATTATACACATTGTTTACTGCTTCTATATAGCATATAAAAGATGGATGGTTGTGGTCATTATAATGTAAATATCTGTTTTTAATGTCCTTGTATTGCTTTCTGACGAGTTCCCATTTACCATTTGCTTTTATATATTCAGCTTTATTACGTATATTTTGAGAATTTGGCGCTATATTCCAATAGTATCTGTCCAAAAAGGTCCAACCTGTTTTATTATGGATTAATCTATGAAGATTGCCATTTTTATCGGTAGTTACAATACAAACATCAATTGAAAATTCGGTAGGATTTCCCTGCGTGAAGTATCTTAGTTCAGTTGTCAGCGAAGAAGTTGAATCCTCACAATCACTCCACCCGTATCTGTGCAACGCTTTATTAAATGCCTGTTTTGCACATTCTTTGATAGTAGAACCGTCCTTAATATATTCGCACTTTACGATTTCAAGGTTGTAATCCAAATCAACCGGTTTCGATTCATTCTGCAAAATAAGATTTCTCGCACCGCTTCCAACAAGGTAAAAATTTGCACCAATATCATATTCCTCTTTTAGAATATGGCAAAATTCCTGCATTATCTCGCCCGATAACGCCCTCACTTTGTGTAAATATTTTTTGTCATCTAAATAGTGATACATACACTTTCTCCTTTCGTACCCAAACCACCCATTTAGATTTCAATTCTAAATCGTTACATTATATACTAATTATATTCTGAAGTCAACTATTTTTCAAAAATATTCGCTAAAAGGCTTAACAAAAAGCAGACTGCATTTTCCGCAGTCTGCTCTGTTTTATGCGTTTTTCTGTTTTTTAAGACTGTCAAGCTCCCACATAAGTCCGCAGGTTTCATACAACTGAGTATCCTTGCCTTCCTTATGACATTTCTCAAAATATTCATAATACAGCTGAATATACTCTGCACTTGAGTCCCAGCGAGCCTTGTTATTCTCCGACAGCTCGCTTTTTTCTATGCCGTACCTGTCAACAAGCATTTTTCCGAGATACTTCGTGAATTTCTGCTGACCGTAGATATTCATATGGTCGTCGTTGTAGAAATCCTCTTTATAATCAAGTCCGACTTGTTTGCAGTTATTTTCAAAGTCGAGGTACTCAAAGCCGTATTCCCTGATGATTTCGCCCATCGTGTTGCCCATCTGAAAACGCTGGTAAAACTTTTTCTTGGTAATGCGGTGCGGAAATTTTGCAAACACGACATTGTCGAGCTTGTTGTCCTTGCAATACTGCAAAAAGCTGCGGAGCTTTTCTTCTGTTTCGGCAGGCAAGTCCTTCTTGGACGTATCGCCCTCAACGTCGATTACCTTGCCTTTATATACTGATTTTGACTTGCCCGAAACGCCTTTGAGTGCCGAATATCCCCTTAAATGCAATGCAATGTTGTCGGGGAATCTTCCGATTGCACTTTTGCTTCCGTGATACATCACCCAAGGAAGATAGTAGCTCAGCTTTTCATCCTTATCGCCGAACTGATTTATTGTATCAATCTTGTTTTGCGAAAACGGCATACTGTCCGTCATACGGCGGAGCTTTACGTCCTTGTCCTTCATCTTGTTGTCATAGAGCGCACCGTTCATCTCGATAAGGATAAGCTTAGGGTTCTGAGTGCTCTGTATTTCCTTAATCTGCGACTCGAACAAATCTATGTAATTTGCTTCGGTAGCATACGGATAGCTTGTAAAGCCGTACTCGTCATACGCAAGCGCAGAAGAAAATGCCGTATAGACCTCGCTTGCACCGAGCAAAACAACATCAAGCGAATTTTTCTCCTCCATATAAAATCCGTCAAGCCTTATTTTATTGTGGTCACACCTTACCTGAGTGACTGTCATAATCAAAAACGCCGCCAATGCAAACGACAGGATTTTGATTGTTCTTGACACATACTTTTTCTTCATTAAATCTGCTCCTAAAACTGCATATACACAAATGCGGCAGGGTCATATCCCGGACCGTAAATTCCGAACACAAGCACAAGCATCACGCCTGCAAAAATTACAAATCCCCTCAATGCAAACGGCTTTTTGTCAAGCATCTCACGGATTGTCGTACTGCTGTGTCTTTCCTGAATTACGCTTGAGACAAATACCACAATCATACCGAAAATGATGATAGCGTAATCAAGCTTTGCAAGTCCGAGTTCGCTTATCTGCGACCAGCCTGCTGAAAAGCTCCGGTCAACGAACGCAAGCCTAAACGTATTCATTGCCTGTGCAAAGTCCGGCGCAACGTCAAAGACGTAGCCGACAAGCACAACCAGAAGTGTTCTGAACATTTGAAAAACACCGTAGGCAAACGACTGCGCATTAATTTTTAACTTTGCAAGCACCCAATCAAATACGGGTTTCAGCAGAATTGAAATCATAATAATTCCGCCGTTCCATATACCGAAAGCTACGTACTTCCAATTTGCACCGTGCCATATTCCGACAACGAGAAACACAATCAGCGAAGCTATACTTGTGGGAAGCACCTTTGCAATGTGTGTGCCTGCCTTTGTTGAGCCGAATTTTGTGCCTTTCATCTTCTTGCTTGCATTTATGAAAAGATTTGACATTGCAAGCGGATAGAAAAGGTAGTTTTTAAGCCACGCACCGAGCGTAATATGCCATCTGCGCCAGTAATCGTTGATTGATTTTGCAAAATACGGACGCTTGAAGTTATCAACCATATCTATTCCGAAAATCTGCGCAACGCCCCTTGAAATGTCAATGCCGCCCGAGAAGTCGGCATAAAGCTGGATCGCATAAAGCAGAATTGTAAATGTGAGCGTTGTGCCGTTATAAGCCGCATAGTCAGCGGTAACGGTGTTAATCGCAACAACGGCTCTGTCGGCAATTATCAGCTTTTTGAAAAAGCCCCACAAAATAAGCTCCATACCGTACTTAAAGCGTGTAAAGTCAAATTTATGCGGCTCGTAAAGCTGATGTGCAAGCTGGTCGTAAAAGCTGATAGGACCCTGAATAATCTGCGGAAAGAACGACACGAAAAGCGCAAGCTTTGCAATGTTCTTTTCGGGCGCAACCTTTTCACGGTAAACGTCAACTATGTAGCCCATTGACTGGAACGTGTAAAATGAAATTCCGAGAGGGAGAAACAGCTTTAAAGTAGGTGCAGAAAAGCCGATTCCGAACATACCCATAACGTCGTTAAGGCTGCCTGCAAAGAAGTTGTAATATTTCAGAAACGCAAGTATACCGAAGTTTACGACAAGCACAAGCGCCATAACAAGGCGTTTTTTATGCTTGACTGAATTTTTATATTTTTTCTTTTTCTCTCTGTCCCACGTCTGCTTATTAAGCTTAAGCGTTTCCTTCGATTTTAAGCCTATCCTGTTAATCCATAGGGCAAAAAGATAGGTGCTTACTGTCGTAAAAAGGATAAACGCAACGTATTTATATCCTGCAAAAAGATAGAAAACGTAGCTTGCTACAAGCAGAACACTCCACTTCTGCTTTTTAAGAGGAAACAAAAAGTAGACCAACACCGTTAAAGCGACAAAAAGTATAAAGTTTAATGATGTATAATTCAAAATAACAACCCCACAAAGCAATTAATCAACTTTTACGGCGTATTAAAAACGTCCGTATAAATCATTTCTCTGACGATTTTTAATCCGTCTTTTGCCGAATAAATCGAAATAACGGGCATTTCTCTACTGAGGAAAACTGCCATACCCTCCATTGCTGAATATGCGCCTGTGCGCTCAAACACGAGTATATCGCCGATTTCAAGCGAAGAAAATTCGGCATTTCTCGCAAGAATATCGTTCGTGGTGCAAAGGCTTCCGCAAAGTGTCCATTTATCTGTGCTTTCACCGCAAATGTTGCCCTCGCCCTTAATGTGAGCAATTCTCGGAATCTGCATTCCCTGCAGCTGTCCGTCATATTTAAGCTGATTAAGTCCGCCGTCAACAATTGAGTAATTTACTCCGCAATTCGTCTTTGCGTCCATAACCTTTGTAAAATAATATCCGCAGGGTGCAGCAAAAAATCTGCCCATTTCAACGGTAAGCTTTATCTTTTTTGCAAGCTCCCTGATTTTGGGCGCAATCGCACAAAGGCGTTCTTTCTCGGTTTCGTCGGCGTTGTCGCTGAAATAGTCAACGGCAAGTCCCGTTCCGTACTCAACACGCTCAATGTCAAAGTCAAGCTCGCTCTTTACTCTGTCAATAAACTCTGTAACGTAGTCAAGCTCTTTTTCAATTGCGGCAGGCTTTCTTTTCTGCGTACCCGTAAAGAAGTGCAGTCCGACAACCTCAATTCCGCTGTAATCATCACGGTTTCTGATAACGTCAAGCACATCGTTTTCGTCCATACCGAACTGACCGCCACCCGTAAGTCTGACAAGCACAGGAACTTTAATTCCTCTTTTTACTGCACTTTCGTTAATCAGCTTTAAGTGCAGATAGCTCTCCGCCGTAAACGTGCCGACCTTGTCGTCCATTGCACGTTCAACGTCAGCCTTTGTCTTGTTTACGCCCGAAAAAATGACCTTGTCCATATCAGCGTTTGTTTTTTCGCAGATTGTAAGCTCTCCGGGACTGCAAACCTCGATTTTATCAAAGCAGTCGGGCAGACATTTAAGCAAAAACGGGTTTGCTTTTATAGAAAAGCAAAGCCCGGTGTCTGCGCCAAATTCAGTTTTTACAAGTTGGGCACGCTTTTCAAACTCGTCGCTGTCAAAAACATATGACGGAGTGCCGAGCTTCAGCGCAAGCTCTTTGAATAATGACTTGTCCATAACAACCTCATTCGTCCTGAAGCTGTTCAATCAAAGCCATCATAGCCTTAGCTGAATTGAAGTTTTCGGGAACAAGATTGTTAGGCTTGATTTCAATATCAAAAGCATCGTTCAGCTCACCGACAAGCGCAACAATGTCGAATGAATCGAGCACGCCGTCGTCAATAAGGGCAGTTTCGTTTTCAAAATCAACGTCAGGTCTTAAATCCTCAAGTATTTCCATTAATTCGTCCATTGTAATTTCTCCTTTTAATCATAATAGTATATATTTCTGTTTTTTGTCTGTTGTATTTCAGTAAATCAGAAATTTACTTAAACATCGCTTTCATACTCTGCATATCAAGCTTTCCGTTGGGAAGTTTCGGCAGTTCTTCAAGCGCAATCAGCTTTCTAGGCACCATAAATGCAGGCAGAACCTTTCTGAAATGCAGGACAATTTCCTTTGACGGCACATCACCCGTATAGAAAAGGTAGAGGTGCTCTTTTTCCTTGTTGTATAGCGCACAGCACTCGCCGAGTCCGTCAATCTGCTTAGCGGTTTCTTCAATTTCGCCAAGCTCAATGCGGTGTCCCATATGCTTAATCTGGCGGTCTTTTCTGCCGTGGAACATCAGCAGTCCATCCTCACGAAAGCTTCCGAGGTCGCCTGTCTTATAGATAAGCTCACGGTAATTTTTGTTGAGCGGATTCTGAACAAATGACTCGTTTGTACGCTGTAAATCGCCGTAATATCCGAGCGCAAGAATCGGGCCTTTTACACAAATTTCGCCGATTTCACCCTTGGCAGTTTCGGTTCCGTCCTCATTAAGCAGTATAACCGAGTAGTTCTCGTACGGACTGCCTATCGGCAGAACGGTATCATTTTCGACCTTTTCGTCAACAACATAGTATGTACACGAAGCCGTTGCCTCAGTCGGGCCGTACTGATTGACATACAGCACGTCGGGCAGATTCTCCTGCCAGATTTTCAGGTACTTGCACGGCATAACCGAGCCCGAGAAGCAAACTTTTTTGAGATATTCAGGCTTTACACAGTCAAATGCGCCGAGCTTTGCAGGCAACTCAATTCCCGCAACACTCCAGCAGAGTGCAGTCACCTTGTTCTTATTGAGCGTTTCAAACAGCTCGGTAGGCATCGAAAACTCGTTTTTCGGGATAATCACAGTTGACGCACCCGTCTTAAGTGGCAGATAAATATCCCTCACTGCGGCAATGTAATCAAGCGGCGACTGGTTGCCCAGAACGTCAGTTTCGTTAATATCAAGCACCTTGCACACTGCGTCAATGTAGCACATCAGCGAATGGTGCGAGGTGATAACACCCTTCGGCACACCGGTTGAGCCCGAGGTGAAAATCACATAAAGCGGTGAAAGCTCGGTAAGTCCCGAGCGAGCCTTATTCAGCAAGTTTTCATCGGGAATTGTCGATATTATATCATCTATGATAATTATTTTTCCGCTAAAGTCAAGTTTTTTTGCCGTTTCAAGGTGTTCTTTGTCTACAAGCATAAAATCTGACTTAATTACACCCAGTATTCTGTTCAATCTCGACAGCGGCATTGTGGCATCCATCGGCGCATAAAAGCACCCTGCCCTTACAACACCGAGAAAAGCGGCAGGCGTCAGTACGTGACGACCGCTCATAACCACAACAGGCAAATCGCCCGAAACGAGTCGGGCAATGTAAGTACCGATTGATTTTGTGTAATTGTTAAACTCAGAAAAAGTAATTTTTCTGTTTTCGTCGGCAAAAACCGTCTTGCCGGCATACCTTTCGGCAGTATTATCAAGCCAATCCAAAACCGAAGTTTGCATATTATCAAGTCCTAACCTGTGAAAATTACTCAACCGTAACGGATTTTGCGAGGTTTCTTGGCTTATCGGGGTCGTTACCTCTGTTGATTGACGTGTAATAAGCAAGCAGCTGAAGCGGAACTACAGCCGTAATCGGCATTAACAGCTCCTCGGAATGGGGAATTTCAACAACATAATCAGCCACGCCGTCCTTAAGCTCTCTTGCGCAGGCATCTGTACAGACAAGAATAATCTTCGCCCCTCTTGACTTGACCTCTACAATGTTGCTGATAGTCTTGGGAATTACGTCGGTCTGCGTAGCAACCGAAATAACGGGCATATCCTCGTCAATAAGCGAGATTGTACCGTGCTTAAGCTCGCCTGCCGCATAGCTTTCGGAGTGAATATACGAAACCTCTTTAAGCTTCAGCGAGCCCTCCATTGAAAGCGCATAGTCGAGCCCTCTGCCGATATAGAGCAGACTGTCAGCCGTAACAAGCTTTGTTGCGATATATTTACATTTATCCTCGCAGTTGTCGATAACATACTGAACTGCATCGGGCATTTTCATAAGCGCAGATACAAGTCTTTTGCACTCTGCAACGCTTACGGTTTCCTTTGCAAGCGCAAGCTCAAAGGCAAAGAGATACACAACCGAAAGCTGAGTGATATATGCCTTTGTCGATGCAACGGCTATTTCGGGACCTGCGAGCGTGTATATAAGCATATCCGCCTCACGTGCAATCGAACTGCCCTTAGCATTTACAATTGCGAGCGTAGTAGCACCCTTCTGCTTTGCAAGGCGCATTGCGGCAAGGCTATCGGCGGTTTCGCCCGACTGAGAGATGATGATAACAAGGTCGCCCTTGCCAACAATCGGATTTCTGTAGCGGAACTCGGAAGCAATATCTACGTTTACCGGAACTCTTGCAAGGTCCTCAATAACGTATTTTCCTACCATACCAGCGTGCATAGCAGTACCGCAGGCTACAATCGTAATGTTAGAAAACTCCCTGAGCTTTTCAAGCGTAATTCCGCACTCCTCAAGGCAAGGCAAGCCGTCCTTGATTCTGGGCATAATTGTTGTTCTTATTGCAAGCGGCTGTTCATTGATTTCCTTAATCATAAAGTGAGGATAACCGCCCTTTTCGGCAGCCTCCATATCCCAGTCAGCCGTCTTTAATTCCTTTTCAATCGAATCGAGGTGCTCGTCAACAAAGGTAACACCCTCGCCTGACAAGGTTGCAATCTCGTCGTGTTCGAGCAGATAATAATCCCTTGTGTACTGCAAAATTGCAGGAACGTCAGATGCGATAAAGCACTCGCCCTCGGCAACGCCGACAATAAGCGGACTTTCTCTGCGGACTGCAAAAATTCTGTCCGGGAAGTCCTTGAACATAATACCGAGCGCAAACGAACCCTTAAGCTCCGCCATAACAGCGTCTATAGTTTCAAGCGGATTTCCGTTGTATTTGTAGTCGAGTAGCTGTGCTACAACCTCGGTATCGGTGTCGCTTATGAACTCTCTGCCCTTTGAAGTCAAAAATTCTTTTAATTCTATGTAATTTTCGATAATTCCGTTGTGAACAATTGTAACTCTTGCGCCGCTGTGCGGATGTGAGTTTACGTCCGACGGCTCGCCGTGAGTTGCCCATCTTGTGTGACCGATACCAATATGACCGTCAGGCTTGCCGACAGCCGCAAGCTTATCCTCTAAATCCTTAAGCTTACCCTTTGTCTTGACAGTTTTGATTTCGCCGTTCTCAAAAACAGCGATACCTGCCGAGTCGTAACCTCTGTATTCCAGTTTCTTCAGTCCGTCGATGATAATGTCTCTGGCATTATCCTGACCGACGTATCCTACGATTCCACACATAATATATAATCCTCTCTTTT